>OBLI01000032.1_pt1 | contig 128004 bp, 126 predicted proteins | sample 1519701 | NCBI WGS metagenome assembly OBLI01 (sample SAMEA3663005, study PRJEB22513) | pig gut metagenome | biome: pig gut; feature: pig-associated habitat; material: faeces | place: France | collected 2012
CGGCTAATGCCACCGCCAATAGGTATACCGTTACCTTCAACCCCAACGGCGGCACAGTTAGCCCCACGACAAAGAGCGTGACATTCAACGCGACCTATGGAGAGTTGCCTACACCCACCAGAGTGGGATATACCTTTGCTGGATGGTATACGGCAAAAACAGGCGGCGCAAAAGTTACCGCGACCACAGTTGTAAAAACTGCAGCAAATCATACGCTGTATGCGCACTGGGTAGCACGTAGCGACATTGCTTACACCGTCCGGCACTTCACGCAGGATCTGAATGCAGTTAAGACTGGCGTAGCAAACACCTACAGCCTGCATAGCACAGACGCTCTGTCTGGAACATCCGGCGCCACGCTGACGCTTGCCAACCTGAAGAAGTCTATTACGGGCTTCACCTATAAGGAAGGCAAGGTAGATGGAAATGTTGTAACTACAACGACCGTTGCTCCTGATGGTAGCCTCGTCATTGACCTGTACTACGGCAGAAACACCGGATATAAGGTTGTGCTGACTGCCGGAACAGGTATCAGTGCAACAACCGGCGGTGGCACTTACCCCTATGGAGCAACAGTCACCATCGACGCCACCGTGAGATCCGGATACTCCTGGTACCGTTGGACGGCAACATCCACCGGCAGCCTTGCGTACAGCAATAAGAGCTGGACCCTCGCGAGCATTCAGGGGAATGTTTCCTACACAGCCAATGCGACCGCAAACAAGTATACTGTTACCTTCGACCCCAACGGAGGTAAAGTCAGTCCTACCAGTAAGAGTGTAACTTTCGCAAGTGTGTATGGCGAGCTGCCAACACCTACGAGACCCGGATATGACTTCAAGGGCTGGTATACTGCGAAGACGGGTGGCTATCAGGTTTCCGAGAACACCATGGTGGCAATCGCCGGAAACCATACCCTGTATGCACGCTGGACGGCGAGAAATGATACGCCTTATGTTGTGAATCACTACACGCAGGACCTGAATGCGGCGAAGACCGGCGTTGCAGACACCTACAGCCTGCATAGCACGGATAAGCGGACGGGCACTTCTGACGCTGTTCTGACCCTGTCTAATCTGAAAAAGGATATTGCGGGATTCACTTATAAGGAAGGTAAGGTTGGCGGAAATGTCGTGACTAAAACGACCATCGCACCGGACGGCAGCCGCGTTATCGACCTGTACTATACCCGGAACACGGGCTATAAGCTGACTCTGACAGCCGGTACAGGAATTGATTCCGTAAGCGGCGCCGGTTCCTATCCCTACGGTGCTACCGTGCCCATTAACGCGGCGGTAAAGGCTGGCTATACATGGTCTAAGTGGACAGGCGCAGCACAGCTGACCGCCAAGAATACGGCTGTTACCGTGACCGCAAACGCTTCCTACACGGCTAATGCCACCGCCAATAGGTATACCGTTACCTTCAACCCCAACGGCGGCACGGTGGATCCGGAGACTAAGACGGTGACATTCGACGCCCCATACGGCGAGCTTCCTACCCCTGTCCGTAATAACTTCATATTTGAGGGATGGTACACGGAGCGTAGGGGAGGCACCCGGGTTGATGCGAGTACAGTGGTAACAACCGCTGGGAACCACACCCTGTATGCACAGTGGACGCCGGCATCCGATATGCTGATCAATGATTTTGGGGACATCACCGGTGTAACCTTCGGACTGACCAAGTATATGAGCCTCGGCGGAGCGGTCTACGACTACAAGGACGACTGCACTGTGGATGGTGAGCCTCAAAAGGGCCTGGCAATCACCTTTACGACCATGCCCATGAAGGGACATTATGTGAAAGCGTGGATCAGGCTGCTGGGCGACACTTACAACTGCACCTGGAGCGACGGGCAGACCGTGACCACGGTGGAGGGTGATGGCCGTGTAGTGATTCCCGGCAAGCTCCGTGGCGTCCATAGAAATGTGACTATGGAGCTGATCGTGGAAAGCTATACCGATGCAAACTGCACGCAGCTTGCGTCCAGGGAAACCAGGAACTGCTTGGTGAATACGGATACGGTTGCCCCGGATATTGCGTTCGAGTACAACCGCTACTCCAAGAAGGCAGCTATCTCCGTTACCGATCAGATTGTCGGAGTTAAGTCCGCAAGCTACGACTTGATGTTCAAGGACGGCGGCGGCGTATATGACCAGGCAATCAACAACTCCGTGACGATCACTATCGATAAGGCGGGGAAAGTCGTGATTACAGCGACTGACCTGCTGGATAACCAGGTCTCCAAATCATTTGATGCCTCCCCGGCACCAGATGAAGAGGAGCGCCCGGGGACCGATGTGGACCCGGATGACGAGCCGGATCCTCACGATCCCAGCAAGTACCCGGCAGGGACAAAATACTGGAAGACTCGGCACTTCTATTGCTACCTCATTAACGGTAACAGCTAAAGCCGAGAGCAAGAGCCCTCCCATTGCGGAGGGCTCTTGCTGTTGCGCCGGTAAAATATGAAAAAACGGAAACTATTGACATGAATGCATGAAAGCGATACAATAAAAAGTGAAGAGAGGGTCTAAAAAGCCAAATAAATTCGAAAAAAAATTGCAGGTTGGTGTTGACAAAATAGAACGGATGTTCTATCATTAAAACAAACAAAGGGAGAGGAGTATGATCGAATTGATACCAGAGTTTAGCACCAGATTGACCAGCGCCTGTTTTACGGCTAAGTGTGAGGAACATGAGAGACAAAAGGACATACTTTGCGACCTGCTCAACCGCGCGAAAAAGGAATGCCCGAACATGGAGAAGGAAATAAAACGATGTATCAACTTGGTAATTAAGGGTCTGCAGGCGGAGATCCCTGATTACGATGGGATGGAACTGGCCACCAGCAAGGTGATTGAAAAATTCCCGTGCTTGTTCCAGTTTCTCCCGAGGGAGATGCAGACGAAGAGCATGTGCGAAAGCGTAATCGAGCAGGACGCTGATATGATCGAGTTCGTGGCTCCGAAATATCTCACATATGACCTTTGTTTGCAATCGGTCAAGAAACGCTGGCTGAATATCGCTGTAATCCCTGCGGGCATGAGAACCGGCGACATCTGCGCAATCGCGGAAGAAAACAACAAGATGGCAAGAAAGTTTTTTCCGCCCAGCGTCCTAAAGGCTTAACCACCGCCTGAAACCATCAAAAAAAGGAGGATTGCTGCCCTCCCGGATTGGAGTTCCGGGTCTCCACAGAATTTTCAATGAAAAAGTTTGCAAAAGAGATCGAAAAGAGGTCACATAAGGGCTTTTCTTTAATCCATGTAGTTCTTTGGTTCATGGCCCTGGCTGTCATTACCGTTCTCATCGCCTTCATCTTGGCGAAAGCAGGGATACCTCTGAAAACACCTGTATTTGTCATTACCTGAAGTTACCTATTTATGTGCCAGAAGCCTCGGTGAAAACCGAGGCTTCTTTTTTTTACAAAAGAGTCCATAATCTGCATAGAATTAAAGTTGAAGAGACACGAGGCAAAAGCCTTTTGGATAAACCCATTTTGAAATCAAGGAGCTATCTATCAAACTGCGAAAGCAGGAGATAGGTAGCTTTTTATATATAATTTTAATTTCCCAAAAAGATTTTTAAGGAGGAAAAAATATGACCGTAAAGCGAATCATGGATGTCGTAGAGGAGGAGTACGAGAGTCGAGAGTATTTGGATGGATTAGACTGCTTGCTCACCCCGGACAATGTCCCACCTGAACTCATTTGCGGCGAACCCGGGAGGTGGTCCTGGTATTTTAAAGAGCTGGTGCTCAACCAAAACCCTGTCTCAGACTACTGTTAATTGAACAAATACTATTTATTTTTAAGGAGGAAACAAAAATGTCATACGAAAAGGTAAATCTGCTGTCTGACCTGGTGGTCGGACATGATGTGGTACTGTTTGCCACGCTCAAGGAGGGCGTCATCAAGGTGGATAAGAACGGGAAGCCCTTCCTGTTCGGCACTATTGAAGACCGCAGCGCACAGGTACCCATCCGGGCATGGGACTACTCAGGCCCCGTCGGCACCAAGGTAGTTCCCGTCGGCAGCATCATCAAGCTGCAGGGAACGGTTTCGGAATATCGTGACGAGGTGCAGATCAACATCGATCAGGTGCGGATCGCCACAGACGACGACCTGGCTTCCGGCGCATACCGCATGGAGGACATGGCGCCTGTTGCTCCGGACCCCTATCAGGACGCCTATAACGACCTGATGGCACTGGTAAGCACCATCGAGGACGACGAGTACAGGACTCTCTGCACGCACATTCTCACGAAGAAAAAGAAAAACTTTGAGAAGTGCCCGGCAGCCAAAAGTGTACATCATGCGTTCATCGGCGGCCTTGCCATGCATAGCCTGTGTATTGCGCAGATGGCAGATGCTATCGCGGATCAGTACCCGCTGCTCAACCGCAGCCTGCTCCTGACCGGCGCAGCACTTCACGATATTGGTAAGCTGGCGGAGTTCGAGCGGTCCAATTCCGGTGTCGTTGTAGACTACACCAAGCTGGGAAACCTGGTAGGCCATTTGGTCATGGGCTACGACATGATTACGACAGTGGGGCGGAAGATGAAGATGTCCGAAGAGAAGCTGATCCTTCTCCAGCACCTGATCCTTTCGCATCACGGTACCCATGACGGGTCTTGCCGTGTACCGCAGACGCCGGAAGCGTATGTGCTGGCGGACCTGGATAACCTGGATGCTCGGCTGGAGATGTTCCGGCATCACTTCGATGTGGAGAGTGTAGAACCCGGTGAGTTTGTTCGTGCGCCTTTTGGCATGGAAGCGCCGAGACTGTACCGCCCGAATTTGGGCGTAGCAGCAGAGGAGGTGCCCAACAATGCGTGAGTGGACATATAACGGATTCCGCATCTTCCAGACATGGAAGCATATCTGCGGCAGGCTGGTGCAGGTATTCCAGGTAGAACACGGGGATTTCTGCATGTTCCGTTCTACGAGCATGAATCGGTGTGTTGCGTTCTGCGATAAGTTCGCATCCGCCGTTTCTGCCGACGGCATTTGAGAGGGGGGGGGAACCAAAATGGCATTCCCGTTCATCGATGCGGTCACGCAGGAGAAATACGAGCTCGTGTGCGCATATCTGGATAAGCCGGACGGCACACCGCAAATTTGCGGCCTCTACGGACGCGCTTGCCGCCAGATGGATAGTCCAGAGGGCGCAAATCGCGCTCTCTGCACAAATTGCCCGTTGGCTGCATTCGCTTCCGAGCTTCTCAAAGATCAGTAAACACAGTGGGGCACAGGCGATATAGTCCTGTGCCCCACACCGTAAAAAGGAGGGATTTCATGCGTAAATTTAAGGATGCGTTCAAGCTCTTTTGCGCCGACTGGTGCGATTCCAGGAACCTGCTAATCACTGCGTTCATTGCCGTTCTGCTGGGTATTCTGGCAACGGCGGTAGTGGCGATCTGCAATGTATTGCTGGTCCGAAACTTCAATGCGTTTTGCAGATCGGCTTGCGTCATGCAGATCGTTTCGCTGGCGGTCGCATTGGGGCTACATACAATCTGCTGCGCATTGGATGCGTGGGGGAGCGTAAGGCAGAGAGAAAACCTCGGCGAAGGGACATTCCTTTAATTTAATTACATCAACTTAAAATAAAGCCCCGTGGTACATCACGGGGAGAAGGAGAAACTATGTTAAACAACAACAGACTACAGTTAGCCAAGACATTTGTTTTGTTCGCGCTTATCACGACTTTGACCGCCTCCATTGTGGCTCAGGCCACAATTCAGAGCGCATCCACAACGAGCAATACTGAAGCACAGATTGAGAGCGGTAATACAACCGTTCAGCTCTTAGCTCCGGTAGAGCCCAAAGATATTACAGTGGAACAAGCAGAAGCCGAAGACTCGGCATTCAGAGCGGACATTCCTCTGAGCCGGGAGCTTCAGGCATCTCTAAAAGATGCTTGTGATCGCTTCAATGTCCCCTTTGAGCTTGCGCTTGCCGTAATTTGGCGGGAGACAAGGTTTCAAAATGAGATGGGTGACAGCGGAAATAGCTACGGATATATGCAGATCCAGCCCCGGTGGCACTCAAGCCGCATGGAAGCTCTTGGCGTGACGGACCTTATGGACCCGGCGCAGAACTTCCTGGTAGGGTGCAATTACCTGGGTGAGTGCATAGCAAGTGCTGGAATAGAAGGCGGGCTTACGCTCTACAACAGCGGGCATGATGGCCCGAGCAGCTACGCTGACGACGTGGTGGAAAAATACAACGAATTTTTAAAGGAGAATTAAACGATGACCAATAGAGAATCGATGCTAAAAGCCTGCCCCTACTGTGGGGGCAGGCCGGAGGTTCATTACCTCAAGCCTGGAAGCGGCTCCAATGGCTACATATCCGGCGACAAGATTTTGGTAAGTAAGCCCGGATTCGTCGTGTGTAAGAAATGCGGATGTCGCTCTCCCATCCATAGCAGGGTTTCTCTTGCTGTGGAGAAATGGGAGAATCGTGCATACGCGACGCCTTGTGCCGAAAATCATTCGGCAGAAAATGGTCGCTGGATCGACGGGCGCTGCTCCGCCTGTGGATGGGAGGAGCCGGATGCGGTGCAGTACGACGGCTACGAGGCCGAGTCTTGGCAACACCAGCCGTACTGCCCGAACTGCGGCAAGAAGATGAGCGAAAAAAAAGAAGAAACAAAAAATGATTAACCCAAACGACATCATCGTAATCAGAGAGCTCAATGTGGATGGCTGCGGAAGCAACGCAGAGGTGCGTATTCGCGCAACCGCCACCGTAAAAGTGGGCGCTACGCTGGAAGAACTGAAAGGCGAACTAAAAAAAGTCAAAGAAAAAGCAGCGAAATCAGACGAATGTTTCGACACCGACTACATGGCCGAAATTGCCTGCACAAATGTGCTTGGTACAGACGGATGGCAGTTTTGTGGTACGGATGCGTTTGTCGTTGAGTTCTAAGGCGGTTTAACACTGGCACTGACGATGCCTTTGACATATCATTGATTGTTTCAACCTCTGACCGTAGAGAAATGGGAGGATCGCGCATACGCGACGCCAAGTGCCAAAGGCAGTTGCGACTGTTGCAAAAAAAATAAAATCTAAGCGAAAAAGGAGGAATGTACAAATGTTTAAGGTAATCACGCCGGAAGGCTGGAACCTTGCCTACTTCGCACTCGTTGAGATTTGCGAGGATGACACGGTTCGTCTGCTCCGCACATTGAATCCAAACGCAGCAGACGGCATCCAGGGTGAATCCTATGGAGAAGACTGGAAATATCGCAGCCGTATTGCAGCGGCAAGCGAATTCCAGGGGATCGGGTTCTGGAAGGCATGGACTGACATCAATAGCAAGGTGAGTGGAAAAATCTACCTGTATGATGACCTTTGCGACGCAGAGGCGAGACAGTTCATCGGTGCGTATGAGTATCCGTTGGTTCTCTGTGATGACGATGGCGATGCCGCAGACGCGGTTCGGCATCTGAAGCAGGGTGTCTATTTGTTCTATGTCCCGATGGTGGAACAAGGTGTTCCTGAAGAGGTGGGGCAAGTGATGGCAAAAAAGTGATGCTGAACGCCTCATAAATTCCATTTTGCTTTTTTGCAAAAGCGAAAGGAGTGAGAGAATTGCAGCGGAGATACCGACTACAATTCGCGCCCAATCTGGCGCACTTGCTAAAAGAGTACCATATCTTTCAATAACAATCAGAAGGAGAAAAAATAATGAGATTTACAAAAAGATACGCAGACGGAAGCATTGCCCTGGAACGCCATGTCACCCTAAGTGAGGCCCTTCAGCGCCTCGCTCAGTTTGAGGATATTGCCTTCGAACCGAGCAACAACACCCCTTGCCCCGGCTACTCGCAGTATCGGGGCAAGACACCGGGCAGAGATTACCTTTCCGCCGGCACGATCGTTGCCGTGCGAAAGGCGCCCGCCTCTCCCTCCATCACTTTCCAGAACAATTTCCAGAACAATTTCCAGAACAATTTCCAGAGCCCTTCCGCCACCCCCATCCACACGAAAGTCGTTTGTGTGCGGGACCTGGGCGGAGCAGGGCAGAAGGAGAGCGGAGAAGGCGAGGTTGTTCGGCGCAAAGCTGAGGGCAAAGCCAAGAACAACGCCGAGTGCAGCGACAAGTGCGCAAATGCGTGCGGCGGATGCGGAGGTAAGTGCGGAAGCGAGTGCGGAAGCGAGCGCGAAGGCGGGAAGGAAGGAGAGGCGAGCCACGCTGAAGAGCATGGCAACAATGCTCCCTGTACTTCTGTGCCCTGCAAGGTCGGCGACATGCTGTTTGTGCTGACACCGGATAGCCCTATCGGGTATGAAATCATCAGATGCGAGAGCGTCGAAAAAGCATCCGGACCCCACACCCGCGAGATGGCCTTTGGACCTTGCATTGTCGATGAACAGGGCAACGCAAAATGGGCTTTCTACCCCGAGGATTTCGGTGTGAAAGTCTTCTTGAATCGGCAGGAGCTGCTAAACGTGCAGAACGAGCGCAGAGGAGAAAGGAAGGAAGAGGCGGGCCATACTGAAGAGCATGGCAACACTGATTCCTATGTACCTGTACCCTGCAAACCCGGCGACACGCTGTATATTCTGAACTCAAGCAACCCATATGGGTACGAGTCGGCGATATGTAGCGATGTCTATGTGAAAGACAATTCTGCTGGAAAGCCCATCCGCGAGGTCGCCCGTGCAGTCATCACTGACAACGGATATTTTGGCCGTGAAATGCGAGAATTGAATCCCGAAGACTTCGGCACAAGAGCTTTTCTGAATCTGGATGATGCGTGGAACGCGCTCGTTGACACGATGAGTAAAAAATAGAGGAGGAATTTACAATGGAACGCTTAGCAATTCGCAACAGCGATGGTAGCGTTTCTCAGCCCACCGATCTTCGGTGGGCTGAGGCGCTGGAACGCTTGGCCGACTATGAGGATACCAATCTTATGCCTGAAGAATTTAAATCTTACTGGGCATTTTTCGAAGACCTTGTCGAAGATCAAAAAGCATCCGAAGCATTACTTGCCTATCGGCATTTAATATCCGCTTACAAGGACGGATATGTGGCAATGCTCCAAGCGAAGGTAGGCGATACAGTTTGGATGTGGAGCGGGGATTTTGGTACGGTGCTGCCGTATACAGTTGACCTGATTTCTGTAACAAGCGAAGGATGCGGATATTCTGCAAATTGCAGCCACGAAGGAGAACTGCTGGATTCCATCGATTTTGAAGACGAGGATATGGGCAAAACCATTTTTCATACAAGGGAGGAAGCAGAACGGACATTGGAGGTGCAAAATGGATAAGTTAAAGCTACGCCAGCTCTGCGATGAGTTCAACGCCGAGACAGCAACTGAAGATGACTCTACGAAGGCCCTCGTCTCACAAACTGCTGCCAGGCTTGGCATGTCCTACACCAGGCTTTGCCAGCTTATCCAGTATGACCGCGCCGGCTGCATCAGGATGTTGCCTATCAATAGGGCCCCGAACATCCAAAGCAACGAGATATACATCGACCCGGATCAGGTAGAAGTCGAGGGTGGAAAGATCAAGGCTCCTGTGGACATTTGGTTTGACGCCGACAAGAAATTTGGCGTTAATACAAAAGGCACGGAGGATTGGGTCAACCTGTACGCAGAGTGGGATTCCATGGCGGACGAACTCAATGTGTGCTATACCATCGATAAGTCGTCTACTGAAACAGATCCTGTTCAGTATGTACCCGTTGGAGAAGAACGACGCCTGTTCGTCACGAAGCTAATCAGTGCGGCAAATCAAGCCGGAATTGGCCTGGTCGCACTGGACAAACGCCGCGCAGCAGAGATTCAGGAGGCTGAAGCAGAGGGACGAGTCCAGATCCTGCCGGAAGCACCTAAGCCTTTGGTTTGGGGCAGCGCCGAGCACGATCAGGTTTTGTGCCCGAGCTGTGGTTCGGATCTCATGGGCGGATTTGAGCTGGACGAAGACGGTAGTGCGGAGATGATCCAGTGCCCACATTGCGGGCAGTTCATCAACGAACGTGCTGCAGAGTAGTTGGAGGAAAAATATGGAAAAAACATATAATTGGATTTTGGAGGAGTTTTCAATAGATGGAACGGCGGCCCGTATCATCTGGAACATTCTGGAATACGCCGACCAACTGGACGGCGAGGAGCAGCATAACTTCCTTTCGGATGTGCTGGATGGGACAATTGGGCTAACGGATCGCGAGATACGCAATCTGTGCTGGAACTAAAGAACAGACTGGAGGACAAAATTGTGAAGAAGATCGAACTGATGTGCAGTAAGTATTTTAAGGAGGTACAAGTATGAGCTGGTGGAAAGTGCCGGTAAGCTGGCAGATGCAAGGAACCGTGAAGGTCCAGGCTGACACACTGGAAGATGCATTGGAAATCGCCGAAGACAAGAAGGGGGTCATCCCGATCCCCGACAACGGCGAGTACATAAACGCATCTTGGACTGTGGATGGAGAAGATCTGGAGTATGTTCGAACCTATTATAACGACGGGCAGATGGATAAGGCCGACAGCTTGGAATACGCCAAGTCGGTCATAACCAACTTTTGCCGGTTTGAGTTCGAGCAAGAACCCGACTTTTCCGATCTCGAAAAGGTTGGTATTGGATATACCACCATCACGGACGACGAAGTTCCTGTGCAGGTAAACGCAGATCTGGTGCACAAGACCGTGAGCACCTATGTCGGTGGCTACTTGCTCGAACGAGAGGAATATGGATCGTACATCGCCCTGGCGGAGATGATCGAATCAACCAGCTTCGATTCACTCGTGGCAGTCGATTTCGACTATCGGATGAGTGGGAAAGAGCTGCTGAAATGGGTCGAGGAACGAACCCGTGGCGAAGACGATTAACATTAAAGAAGAGCCTCGGAAACCGAGGCTCTTTTTTTATGTAAAAAAACCCATAATCTCCACAGAATGAAAGTTGAAAATACCAAACGGCGCAAAAGCCTTTTGCAGGACATGTTTTAAAAACAACGAGGCATCTATCGGACTTCACAGCCCGGGTGGATGACTCTTCATATATAACCAACAAAATACTAAGAAAGGAAAGTAAGCAATATGCGAAAACAAGACACCAGTGGAGCTTGGTACAGTGGAATTCCATCCTGGGCTGAGCTCAAGAAGATGGCACAGGCTGGCACGATCAGCCAGGTGCTTTCTGAAGGAGACCTTATCCCTATCCGACTGGCGGACGGCGAGGAAAACGCTATTCGGGTCACGCATGACCAGACAGGCAATATGTTCTTCGTGTTTGAAAATTGCCTGGATAAACCGTTTTTTATGAACCGTAACGCAACAAATGCAGGTGGATGGGCAAAAAGTGAGATGCGGGCGTATCTCAATGGAGAGATTGCGAAGCAGCTCCCAGACGATCTGCTGAAAGCGATTGAGCCTATCTCCATCGAGCAGAAAATGCCGGACGAGGCCTATGCGAAGTCCCGCGACAAGCTGTTCCTGCTTTCGGAAGAGCAGGTTTTCGGTAAAAGCAGATTAAACTCCATACCTGAAAAAGGGGTCAGCCAGTTGAGAATTTTTGAGGGCTCACAGGAGTGCAGAGTTAAGATCCAGGACGGAAAACCGTTTTGGTGGTGGCTTCGTTCGCCGTACTCCGGTAACACCGGCAGTTTCGTCTCTGTCAACTCCAGTGGCGCCGTCGATTCCATTCGTGCAGACTCCAACTGTGGCGTGGCGCCCGGCTTCTGTTTAATCGAGCCAAGGAAAATCTAAAAATCAGCTCCGTATGGAGCGTAAAAAAGGAGAAAAATCATGAAATTTGAATGCGAAGTTTGGCCTGAAGAATTGGCGAAATCTCTTATTCGTGCTGCCGGGCAAAGCGAAGAGCTTACCGGCGAAATGGTAAGTGTGCTTTACTGGCTCAGAACAGCTGCCGAAAACCCGTTGAACCAAACCTATTTTCGCACCTTCTACAGAGTGCTGGAAGCATTAGCCAAAAGCATTCCAGAAGACACAGAGTATGCAACCGGCGAGGCAAACACCCTTGCAAAGCTGGTTCGTTCTTGTGGCAAAGACCGGCTACTTCATCTGGTTGAGGCGGATAGGGCCGGAAGGCTTGCAGTAATACCAAGCGTTCGAAAGAACGGCATGGGATGGGATCTCTTGAATTGGGATCCGCTGTATGGGTACACGACCACACTCTACCAATCCGACGAGGAGGCTGTTAAGGCTCTGAGAGAGGTGGTGGAGGAGGAGTGAAATACTTTCGCGTGCCCGTGCATAACAGCAATGCCTATTGGAGCAGAGGCCCTGAGATAGTTCAAGTCGAGTGCAAGAGTGGACGCATATACGTTACGGACGACCAAGGACATCGGTTCTATAAGGAACCTGACATAGACAAGAACGAAAATCCGTATCTGGCACTTCACGCAACGTTTTGTGACGATTTCCGCTTGTACATGTCTAAGGAGGCTGCTGAGGATTACATTCGTTGGTTCGATACCTACAGGCTCCTTGCGAGATGCTGGGACTCTCGAAAACTCTACAACGCTTCGCGGAAAACCTTGGAAAAGGTACTACAGATCTTGAAAGAAGGAGACGAAAAATGTGCAAATCTGTTTTAATCAGTATCCGGCCCAAGTGGTGCGAAAAGATTATCAGCGGCGAGAAAACCATTGAGGTGCGTAAAAATCGTCCGAAGCTGGAAACACCGTTCAAGGCATACATTTACTGCACCACGGGAAGACCTGACCTGAACATCTCCATTTCCCGGGAACGCCTGATGCAGGACTATTTGAACACTGGCTCGATGAAATCACTGAATTGCCCGCATGGCAACGGCAAGGTCATTGGTGAGTTCACCTGCGACCGCATCTATAAAATTAGTAAGCGAGGGATACCCAAAAATTTTGATTATTGTTATCTCTCGCTCAACGGATGGGGTAATGACGATATTGAAGCCGAAATCAAAGCTATATCCGCATCGTGTGTTTCAAAAGAAGAACTCAACACTTATGGCACCAAAGCGCCGTTTCTCTATGGCTGGCATATATCTGATTTGGCGATCTACGACGAGCCGAAGGAATTGGACGAATTCTGGGTGTACAACGAAGCTCTACACAAGAGATACGATGCCGGAACAGACTTTTGCTGCTACGATGCTGCAGACGAATACGGTGAGGCACTGACCGACTGTGGTGATGCCTACAATGAAATATTGAACTGTTATCGTTGCTGGAGTGAGTGGAGCGGATGGTGCCATCGTGTCAACCGGCCGCCCCAGAGCTGGTGCTATGTGGAAGGTGAGGACGTAAAGGAGAATGTTTGCGGTGAAGGCTGAGAAAGAAATCATCATCGAATCCATCACTACGGCTTTGCTGAGCGTCGCTGCTTTAATCTGTGCGTGCGCTTGTGCGTTGCTGTACAGAGAATTTGTTCCGCCTGCTGCAGCGCCTGCTGCTGACTTGTGCGAGAACCCATATGGGATCCGAATTCACTGCGAAGACGAGCTTCTTCTGCCTGGTTGTTTCAGCGAACTGGACAAGCTGCCCGGGAGTATTCTCACTCGATTCAAAGAAGAAGGCTGGGAATTGTATGTAGGAACTCAGTATGTGGCAGGTGTAAGAGCCGAGTACAACAATGAACGAATTACCGGGATGACCAGACCGCGATATAAGTCGATCTTGGTTTCCAGCGGCAAGGAAGTGTTCCACGAATTTGGACACTTCCTTTACCTTGAGCTGGGCGAACCGGATTCGTTTAAGAGTATTTACGAACACGACAAAACACTTGTCGATGTCCATCCCCACTTCACAAGCAATGACCACGAGTTTTTCGCCGAGTTTTTTGCTTGCTATTTGGACGGAGAGGATGTGTTAGAAAGTATTCCTTTGACAGAGCTGTATATGAGCACATTAAGCCAGCGCGGATGGATAAGAAATTAAACAGGAAGGAGAACTTAAAATGAGCAAAAAGACAACGAGATCCCCCGAGGAGCTTTGCAAAGAGCGCAGCGAGTATTTCAAGGTGATTGCTGAGAAGCGGACAAATCGCATCCTGAAGGAGCTGGATGGTTTGAAGAGCTTTGCCAAGAACACTTCGGTATATGAGTATACGGAGGAGCAGGCACAGCAAATCATCTCAGCTATCCAGGGGAAACTGGACGAGGTTGAAGGCGTGTTGCTGTCTCATGGCAAATCTATGCGTTTTTCACTGTCTGCGGATCTCGACGAATTTGAGTTGCCCTAAACGGGCTCAGTGAGGAGGAGCAGCACGCTCCTCCTCGCCCGTGAAATTAAAAACAAGGAGGAAAATAAAAATGGCAAAATGCGAGTATTGTGGACAAGAAATGCCCGGAGCAAAGGGCTGCACATTTGGTAGATTTGAGCTGGAGTGTGGCAAGATCGTCCGGCGCCAGAAAGTTGGCGACGAAGGATGGTACAAGAAAGGGCAACGCTGCGGAGATTGTGACGCACTTTTCGGGAATTATCATCACTTCGGCTGCGACATAGAGACGTGTCCTGCCTGTGGCGGTCAGGCTGCTTTCTGCGGCTGTGTCGTCATGTTGGTGAGGTGATGCTCCTATGAAGAATATCTATCTTCTGGTCGGGCCTTCTGGTTCTGGAAAGTCCAGCGTGGCACAGGAGTTGGAACGCAGGTACGGGCTCAAGGAGGTCGTTTCCTACACGGAACGGCCCCGCCGCTATTTGGGCGAGAAAGGGCACATTTTTGTTACGCCTAAGGAATTTGATTCTCTCGGCCCGATGTGTGCTTTCACGGTCTATAACGGCTACCGCTACGGCGTACCCCGGAGCTGCGTGAACGAATGCGACACCTATGTGATCGACCCTGCCGGCGTGCGCTATCTGAAGGAGCACTACGCCGGAGCAAAGGGCATTGTAACCATCGGTATCTGGGTCCCTGAACGCACGCGCATTCAGCGCATGGTGAACAGGGGCGATACCGAGGAGAAAATCTTCAGTAGGATCGCCTGCGACGCCAAGGAGTTTCGAGATTTTGAGACTCTTTGTGATACCGTTCTGGTTAACAGCAGCCTTGATGCTACCGTAGAAAATGCGTACCGTTTCATTACGGAGAGAGAGTCACAAAAAACACATTTTTAAAAGGAGAAAAGAAAAATGGAGAATAAGAAATCAGCAGCTACTATGGATATTTTTCAGCTGTCAATGCCTCGTCGAGCCATCGAGCCAAAGCGCCAGTCCGAGCGCACAATCGGTCGTTTGGACTTCTTCTGGACGGATGGGAAAATCCACGACAGTGTGGAGTATTCGGATCCGGTTCGGTTCGAGGCCGACATCCGCAAGGAAAACTATTGTGGAACGCCGATGATCGTAGTGCTTTACGCCGGCGAAAACGATGAGACGATTCCTCACGACTTTCTGCGCGAGTTGGATCCTTCGTTCAAGCTCAAGATTGAGCGTGTATGCCGGTTTTCCGCTGAGCAAGAAACGCGAATCGATGAGGTCCACAATTCCGTATATTCCTGCATTCTGGCTTTAGCAGAAAAAACTCCTGAAGAAATGCCCTTTGACATGGGTGTGGTCGGGCCCGTTTCGGATCGCCTGACGGAGCTGCTGGCAGGCGAATACGGGCTTCGCATCCGATTCCCTGCTGTTATAAGTGATGGAGATAAGGAGTACATAGAGGATTATGTCAGCGAGGAAGCGCCGGCAGATGATCCTAAGAAGCCTTTTGCGGTAACACTGGTTCGGCTCAGATCTGAAGGAATCTCGACGGATGTGTACATCGACCAGTATTACAGCCTGCTGGATCAGAATTCCTCCGTAGATGACCGCGTATTCCGCGCGCAGCTTCTGCGTGCGGTACATCAGTTCATGGAGACACCGGAAGGGCATAAAGCCTGGGAAGATACTTGCCACAACTTCAATTGGAACGATGTGTTTACAAGCGTTCCGGAGAGCATTCTCAACGCGAACGGAATCTACAGTGTGCTTCCTGACGGACTTTGCATGAAACCGGAAATGAGGTCCTGGACCGTCAACGGCGATGAGGTAATCGGATTCGACGCAAAGGAGGAATAAGCGTGGAATATATCAATATTCTGAGCAGGCAGTTCCTTCGTACTACCAGGGGGATTATCCCCCTGGTATACGGTGGGATCGTCGATAGCACAGACTATGCTGGCTATATTGCAAATGCGTCCCAGACACTCAAGGGGATTCCAATTCCTGCCTATAAAGGCAAGGAAAAGCCTGTAGGCTGGTGCCTTGTAAGTGAGCAGATGCTCGAAGTGCCTCAAGAGGAACTTATCGACATCGTAAAACTTGCCGATGCTGGGCATTCATGCAACATTGCCTGGATTAACCAGGCCGGCGTAACGGCTGAAAAAGATGTCGCAAAGTGGTATACGAACGGGTGCAAGAAGGCCGTCCCACTGGAATATATAGTCGCAGCGAATCCCAATGCACGGCTGTATTGCCAGCTTGTTAAGGAGGAGCCGGCGAGCGAAAGTACATATCGGCGGTGCTTCAAAACCACGCAGGGAGTTGAAGCGTGGATCGATGAGGCGAAGGAATATGTTCGAGAAAACCCCTGCTGGCATATCTGCATGGGATTTACTGTGAAAAAACTGTCCAGCCCGCTGCCGATGGTTCCGGAAACCGAGCCGGTGCTGCTGATGCAGGCCTGCAGCGGATTTAGAGCCTATGTAAAGGCGATTAGCTATACAGAAGGCAAAGGCTGGTCAATTCAGTGGACAGGCAACGCAAAGAACGCCAAGAGGTTTTTCGGTACAGACGACTTCATCTACGATTCCAGACTTCGACGGGCAGTGTCCATGTTCAAGCTGACAGCAATCCCTGCTGCATCGGTCCACGCATCCAAGGACAAGAAATATGCAATGGCGACCATCCAGAGAGACGACGGCGGAAATGGGCATTTGTTCTATGTTGCAGTGTTGAGGTATAGCTATGTGTTACTCACCGAGAACCCAAGCGACGCTTTAATGCTGACATTGTGGGACACCCAAAAAGCACATTTGCACCGGATTTTGAAGGATTTGATGCCTACAAAGAGATTCAAGGCAATTCTGTTGAGCAAGGAAAACGCTGATTAGCAAATCCCAAAAGAGCCCTTCGGGGCTCTTTTTTTGCGTTTACAGGAAGCACCGAAAGCAATATACTAACAGTAGACTTGTAACTATGCAACGTCAGGCTGCAGGAAAACTTTATTCGAGGAGGAATGTGAAACGATTACAAGGAGTTCCACACACACACACACACACACACACACACACACACACGGTTGGCGCTGTAAAGCGTAAAGACTTTACAATTATTCAGCTGGTCATCGGTATGCTGATCTTCACCATCCTGTCGTAATCTTTGATGGTATTATTGCCGAATTAGGCGTGATAAGTCCACGACGTTATAGATTTAGTTAGGCTTATAACGTATAATTCTGGTAAAATATTGTGAAGGAGTGAGCATTGCTGTGGCGGATTTGAGACAGAGGACCTGTTGCTTTACAGGTCACAGAGCAATCCCGGAGAAAGACCTACCGGATATTCTGGAGAGGACAGAGCAAGCTGTACGACGGCTCATTGAACAGGGCGTGGTCTTCTTTGGGGTGGGCGGTGCCATCGGATATGATACCGAGGCCGCCAAACTGTTGTTCCGGCTCAGGGCGACGGATTACCCGCAGATAAAGGTCATCCTCGTCTACCCCTTTGAGGGCTTCACAAGCCGCTGGAGCGACGAGCAGCAGGCGGAGTATGCCCGATTACTCACGCAATACGACAAGACCGTCTGCGTGGCTCAGAGGGCCAACAGAGAGGCATATCTGGAACGGGACAGGCACCTCGCAGACGGGTCTGCCTACTGCATCGCCTACTGTACCCGGAACAGGGGAGGGACGGCCTACACGTTGCGGTATGCACGGCAAGAGGGGCTGAAAATCTTTAATACAGCAAGCGAGGAAACATTATGGAAATGACAGAGCTGACTATTCGCATAGATGCAAAGCGCAAATAACATGGAGGGGCTGTATACCCAACTCAGGGCATTACTCACATTTGCTTTTCTGAGTCAAAATACGTTGATTTAGAAAGAATTGTGTTGATGTTTCAATTAAAATATGTTATAATCAATTCAATTAAAACCAAAATTATCAAAAAAGGGGACCCCTTTTTTTCCATGCCGTGAACTCACGGCATGATACCTCTCTCGTAACCGCTGAGATAGGATAGGGGGCCTCCTGAAAAGGAGAAATAACCTATGAGCTTGTCGAATCTGATTAAACGGTTACAGGACATTATGCGGAAAGATAGCGGAGTGGATGGCGATGCTCAGCGTCTTGCTCAGATTGTCTGGCTTATCTTCCTGAAAGTCTATGACTACAAGGAAGAGGAGGCTGAACTGGAGGATGATTATGCCCCCGTTATTCCTGAGGGGTATCGATGGCGTGACTGGGCTGTTGGAGAATCCGTCAAAACCCAGATGACCGGACCAGACCTGCTGAATTTTGTCAACAATGAACTGATTCCTGTTCTTGGCGGCAATGCCATCACAAAGGATGGCAAGCAGGTCATTCCCTTCGACAAGACCGATGCCAGAAGTATGCTGGTAAAGGAAGTCATGGGTGATGCCACGAACTACATGAAGAACGGTTATCTGCTCCGTGACGTTGTTAATCTGTTCAATGAGGTTGACTTTGAAGATTCCAGTGAGGCCCACGAATTCAACGATATGTACGAAGGGCTGCTGCGTGGACTCCAAAGCGCCGGAACCATGGGAGAGTTTTATACGAACCGGGCAATTACAACCTTTGCCATTGAGAAAGTTGACCCTCAGATTGACGGTGTGCTGGCAGATTGGGCCGCTGGCACAGGCGGTTTCCTGATTTCATCTCTGGAGCATATGCAGGAGCAGGTTAAGCCGGGTGATACCGAAGCACAGAAAAAGCTGCAAAATGCGGTTCGCGGCGGCGAATTGAAGCCTTTGGCGTATAAGCTGAATGTCACAAACCTTCTGCTCCATGGCATTGAGCTTCCGAACATTCGTTATGGCGACTCCCTTGCTGAGAAGAACTTGGGTGACTTCCATGGCAGTGACCTTGTGGAATATTGTGCTCTCAATCCCCCTTACGGTGGAGTAGCTCTGCCCGAGGACATTCAAAGTTTCCCGGCAGATTTGCGTTCTTCCGAAACCGCAGACCTCTTTGTCGCTCTGTCCGTAAAGCGGCTGAAAAACGGTGGGCGTGGTGTTATCGTCCTGCCTGACGGTTTCCTGTTTGGAAACGACAACGCCAAGGTTGCCATCAAGAAGTATTTGATGAAGGAGTGCAATCTGCACACCATCATTCGGTTGCCTCAGTCCTGCTTTGCTCCCTATACTTCTATCGCCACAAACCTGTTGTTCTTCGATAAAGGCGAATCCACGCAAGAGGTTTGGTTCTATCGGCTGGATATGCCGGAGGGCTATAAGCACTTCAGCAAAACCAAACCTATGAAGAGAGAGCATTTCGATTGTGTCCGTGAATGGTGGGGTAATCGTACCGAAATTCAGGACGAAAAGGCTGACGAGGCGATGTCTGTCACCTATAAGGCCAAGAAATACACGATTGACGAAATCGCTGGCAATAACTACAACCTTGACCTCTGTGGTTATCCGACGGAGGAGAAGGTGATTCTGTCTCCTGAGGAAACTATGTCCAACTTTGTGGCCCGCCGGGAGGAATTGGACCGCATCATGGACCAGAAGCTGGCTGAGATAAAAGCGTTGCTGGAGGTGTGAGCCTATGACCATTTGTGATGACCTCAGACAATCCGTTCTTCAGGCTGCGATTCAGGGTAAGCTGACGAAGCAGTTGCCGGAGGATGGGACTACTGGTGATTTGCTGGCTTCTATCAAGGCGGAGAAGGAACAGCTTATCAAGGAGAAGAAAATCAAGAAAGAGACGCCGTTGGCACCGATTTCTGAGGATGAGATTCCGTTTGACATTCCTATCACTTGGTGTTGGACTAAGTTGCAATCAATTTGCTATGCAATTTCCGCAGGTGGAGACAAACCGAAAGCATTTTCAAAAGAAAAGTCTACAAAATACAATGTGCCAGTTATTGCAAACGGAATAACAAACAACGGAATTTTGGGATATACGGATAAAGCAAGCGCAAAAGAAAATACAATTACGGTATCAGGTAGAGGTACGATAGGCTACCCGTTTTATCGAAACGAACCATATTGTCCTATTGTTCGACTAATTGTGATAGAACAGGCAGTCGATATTGAGCCGCAATATTTATGTATCGCATTGAGGGCTTTACTTGAAGGCGGTATTGGTACAAGCATACAACAATTAACTGTCCCTATGATTTCCCAGAAAGTTATTCCTCTCCCACCTCTCGCCGAACAGCACCGCATCGTTGCCCGAGTCAATGAACTCATGGCAAAAATTGATGAGCTGGAGACGGTGGAGAAAGAGCTGGTTGCGCTGAAAAAGGCTTTTCCCGGCGACATGAAGGCTTCTCTGCTTCAGGCTGCCATGCAGGGCAAGCTGACTCAGCAGTTGCCTGAGGATGGTTCTGCTGCGGACTTGCTGGCTTCTATCAAGGCGGAGAAAGAACAGCTTATCAAAGAGAAGAAAATCAAAAAAGAGAAGCCGCTGGCGCCGATTTCTGAGGATGAGATTCCGTTTGATATTCCTGATAACTGGGCTTGTGTGAAAGCGGGGTATATTTTTTCTTTATGGGATGGACCAAAAGTAAATGCTGTTCGGCTTCCCAATCTTGATGCAAAATTTTTACGTGGTAAAACAGAAGCAAATATCTTAACATCGGGAAAATTTGTCCACGCTGGAGATAAAATGATTCTTGTTGACGGAGAGAACTCAGGAGAGGTTTTTACTGCTCCGGAAGATGGAATTCAAGGCAGCACGTTCAAACTGCTTTATATCTCGCGGTCAATCAATACGGCATATGCACTGTACTTTCTTTTATTTTATAAAGACTATTTAAGAAATAACAAAAAAGGTTCTGCAATTCCCCATTTGAATAAGGAAATGCTTGCAAATTTGGCTTTTCCTATTCCGCCTCTCGCCGAGCAGAAGCGCATTGTGGAAAAGCTGGACAAGCTCTTGCCTCTCTGTGATGCTCTGAAAGAAGACGGTGCAGCGTAAGGAGGCACTATGGACTTCTACGAAACGATTGGTGAATTGATTAACAGTGGTCGAGAAGATGACTATTGGGACTTCAAGCAGCAGTACCACGCCAACAGGGCCGAGCTTATCCATGACATCATCTGCATGGCAAATAACCGTTCCGGCAAGGATGGTTACATCATTTTCGGCGTTAAAGACGAACCGAAAGGTGAAATCTGCGGTGTCGAAAATGATGCAAACCGCCGGACGCAGCAACAGATAATCGACCTGATTCAGTCCCCAAAACTGAAATGGGCCTTTGGTGTCTATCCCCCTGTTGAGGTGAGGACCATGCGGGCTGGGAGGCATGAAATTGATGTGCTTATCATTAAAAGCTCATTTGATGTCCCATACTATCTGACAGAAAATTATTCCTATACGTTAGAGGGATGTAGTCCTCGAATTGTCCGGGCAAATCATATTTATACTCGGGTTCGTGATACCAACACCCCGATGGATAGATGTGCCACCCCGTATCAGGTAGAATCGCTGTGGAAACATCGGTTTTGTCTTGACCTTATGCCTTTGGAGCAAATGAGGCAGAAATTGCGGTCACGGGAAGATTGGAAATCGTACGAAGATGATGACACTGGCGATGAGGCCTATTACAACAAGATTTCTCCTGAATACACCATAAGAGTACGAGAACAGGAGCGTCCGCTGTGGAACCCCTTCTATTCCTATGCACAATGCAACGAATCAACCGGGTTCTATATGCTGTATCTAATGTATCACTCGACAGTGATGGCAAAGGATGTGCAACAATTCCTCTATGACCCCGAGGATTCGGAAGAGGTGTATGCAAAGAGGAACTTTGATGATGTTGTCTTGTATTTCAAAAGCAAACATGATGAAGAATGTTTCCTTGCAGATTTGGAACGGCGTCCAGAGAGACTGGATGATTACTTAAAGCAAGAAGAGGACCCTCCTGTTTATACCGGGAATGAAAACCTCAACAAAGAATATGCAAAAATGATTCAAGTGTCTCGGGCTTTGAAATGTTTTTAAAAAGATTGGGAGAAACGATATGGCTATTAAAGCAAAACTGGGTTCCATGACCCAAATAACGAATTTGCGTTCGGTGTGGCCCAACGAAGCATCTGATTTTACCCCATGGCTGGCTGAAAACATGGAACTGCTCAACGAGGCCACCGGGCTTTCTCTGGAACTGGTGGAGCAGGAGTCTGCCGTCGGCAGTTTCTCTCTTGACGTATTGGCGCAGGATACTGAAACTGGCGCCAACGCTGTCATTGAGAATCAGTTGGAAGATACCAACCACGACCACTTGGGGAAGCTCCTGACCTATGCAGCGGGCAAGGAAGCCAAGTACATTATCTGGATTGTAAAAGCCGCCAGAGAGGAACATAGAGCCGCCATTGAGTGGCTGAATAGCAATACCGTAGACGGCGTTGGCTTTTTCCTCATTGAAATCCAGCTTTGGAGCATTGACGGCTCCGCCCCGGCGCCGAAGCTGAACGTTGTGGAACAGCCAAACGACTGGGCTAAAATCATCAAGCGGCCTTCCGGCAGCCAAGGTGGCGCCGCCGTCCAATTCAAATATGATTATTGGACCGCCTTCAATGATTATGCGTTCCAGAACACGACCTTCGCATCGGCCTTCAACCGTCATAAAGCGTCCTCCGACCATTGGTACACCCTGAATATTGGTTCCTCCGAGGCGCACATTTCTCTGTTGGTCAACACAAAGGCAAATGTCATTGCTGTGGAATTGTCTATCACAAATAGCAAAGCCCTCTATGACAGCCTTGCTGCTCACAAGGATGAAATCGAATCATCTATCGGTACGAAGTTGGATTGGAGACGGCTCGACAAGAAAAAGGCGTGCCGCATTTTGATGGAGAAAACAGCAGACCTCAAAGATTCTGAGAAACAAAAGGAACAGTTTGAATGGTTCATGGAAAATGCCTTAGCTTTCAAAATAGCGTTTTCTAAGTATCTGTAACGGAGGGTGATTTGTTATGCCAGTTACTATCGACCCTGAGCAGCAGAAAAATGAAGAGACTACAAAGCTCCGTTATATCACTCCTGTCATTCTTGAACGCTGGCAGGACGTGGATAAAATCCTGATGGAATATTATTTCACCGATGGTCGCATTGCCGTCGATGAATATAACATGGCTCACCGTGGAAAGCCGAAGAAGGCGGACTATCTGCTCCTGTTCCGTGATAATATCCCTCTGGCAATCGTTGAGGCAAAGGCTATCGACCATGCGGCTGATGAGGGATATTCGCAGGCCATTGATTACGCACGGATTTTGGATGTCCCCTTCGCGTATGCTACCAACGGCGATGACCTCATCGAGAAAGATATGATTTCTGGGCTGAACAGGACCATGAAAATCAAGGATTTCCCGACCGCTGATGAACTGTGGGAGAGATACCAGAAGGAAGCCAACATCAGCGAAGTGGAGGCGGATGTCTATACATATCCGTATTACGTTACTTCCACAGGTAAGAAGCCCCGCTACTACCAGCGTATTGCTATCAACCGGGCCGTGAAAGCCATTATGGAGGGAGCCACCCGTATCCTCATCGTGATGGCAACCGGAACAGGCAAGACTTATACAAGTTTTCAAATCGTTTATCGTTTTTGGAAGACCCGCACTTTCAAGAAAATCCTGTACTTAGCTGACCGCAACATTCTGATTGACCAGACAATGCGGAAAGACTTCAAGCCGTTCGCAGAAGCTATGGAGAAAATTGATAATAAGAATATCAATACATCCAAAGAGGTATTCCTTGGGCTGTATCAGCAGCTCAAGACGGGCGGACGCAACGGTGAAGAAGGACACGATTATTACAAACAGCTTCCCAGAGACTTCTTCGACCTTATTATCGTTGACGAGTGTCATCGCGGTTCTGCGTCGAGAGATTCCAACTGGCATGATATTCTGGCTTATTTCTCTTCTGCGGTACAGATTGGCATGACTGCTACTCCAAAAGATGGGGGAATTCAAGAGGCCATCCTTGCGGAGGAAGAAGCTCGTGCGGAGTATAACGCTGCTGTCGCAGTTAACGATTATGAAGCAATCACCCGCGCAAAAAAGGCTGTTGAGAAGGCTATTGCCAAGCGTGAAAAAGCGGAAGATGAGTGCAATGCTGCGTATTTCGGCAATCCTATCTATACATACTCTCTAAAGCAGGGAATCGAAGATGGCTTCCTCGCTCCGTACAAGGTTATTGGAGTTGAATTGAACATTGATAAGTATGGCTATTATCCGCCCAAGGGAATGAAGGATGTTGACGGAAATCCTGTGGAAGACCGTCTGTATACACAGGAGGATTTTGACCGAAAAATCGTTGTGGTCGAACGCCGTGAGATGGTAGCAAAGCGTATCAGTGACTTTATGAAGGCCAACGATATGAGATATGCCAAGACTATCGTTTTTTGCGAGGACATCCCTCATTGTCAAGAGATGGTGCGTTTGCTTGAAAACGAGAACGCCGACCTCGTTGCAGAGGATTCTCGCTATATCATGCAAATCACGGGCGATAATGAGGTCGGTAAAGCCCAGTTGGACAACTTTATCGACCCATCTTCCAAATATCCCGTAATTGCTGTTACGAGCCGACTAATGAGTACAGGTGTCGATGCTGAGACCTGTGAGATTATTGCTTTGGACCGTATTATCGGTTCTATGACGGAGTTTAAGCAAATCATTGGGCGAGGGACTCGCATCAAGCAGCAGTACGAGTGTGATGGAGAGGAAAAGTCCAAGATGTATTTCACCATTCTGGACTTCCGAAAGAACTATCTGAAGTTCAATGACCCTGCATTTGATGGCACTCCTGTAACTGTAACGAGCGTCCCTGAAGGCAACGATTTTCCCAAGCCACCCATCAAGCCAGACCCGGAAACGCCGCCTGCACCGCCTGCTATCAAACATCGTGTCGCTCGCGTGAACGGCGTAGATGTGAATATTGTCGGAGAGGATGTTCAGTATCTCGACCTGAATGGAAATCTTGTGACGCAAAATATTTCCTCCTGCATTCGTAACAATATCATCACTCAATATCCCACATTTGAGGATTTCCGTGCAGCTTGGTTGCTGGCAAATGACAAAGCTCGCTTCGCGGCAGAATTGCTTCTTGGCATCGACTGGGGTCCCGGATATAAAGTCCAGTATGGTTATACGGTGGATGATTTCGACATTATTGCTCACATGGGCTACGATATCGAACCGCCTATGAGTAAACATCAGAGAACCCAGTCTGCTGCCATTGCAAAGTATCTGGAGCAATTTGATGACGAGAAGCGAGAGGTTATTCGGCTTCTTTTAGATGCCTATGCGGAAACCAACTTCACGAATCTCAAGGATATAAAGAACATCTTCTCTCAGCCTCAATTCACAGATATCGGCCTTACGCCGCTGAAAGTCGTGAAACAGATTTTCGGAGGAAAGGACAAATATTTTAAGTGCCTAAATGAGATTGAGAATAAGTTGTATGAGGAATGATGTGTAATTTGTGCGAATCTCCTCAAAGACAGGAGGGATAACCTTGCCCAGAAAGAAGAAAGATGGTCGGCACATCAACTACTACATCGACCGCATGATATATGAGCGCCTCGAAGAGTATGCCGATGAAAAAGGGCAAACGATGACCATGGCGCTGGAGAGAATTCTCAAACAGTTCTTTGATAAGACTGACGAGGAGAAAAGGAAATCGGACGGATAAAAGGGAAAACCGTCCTATTGGACCATAGGTTAGTAAAATGATAGAGTGCCTCTGAAGAGAGGCGCTCTATCGTTCTCAAAAGAATTATGTAATTAGGGGGATTATCAAAGAATTCATAGCACCCCGCCTCTCCTTCCATTCCATTCCCCCCACGCTCCCAAATAATTACAGGAACGAGCCCAGAGTGAGAAGAGGACAGCGCGAGTGTGTCGCCCGCCTCACTCCTCCGTCCCGGCTCCACAATTAAAACAGCTAAACGCAACAGAAGGACCTGCCCGAAAGGGCGGGTCCTTTTGCTCGTTTATACGGTGCTTTCGCCCGCCTCATTTTCCGCTCAGGCTCCTTGACGGCCTCACGACCAAAGCTGCAGGCCTTCCTTCCGGGGCGCTTAATACCCACTGGCACAAAGCGCGGGCCCCGCTCTGTGTACCGGCATCTCTCCACGCCTTGCTCGCATTGCAGGGGGCGCATCCAAGCATATCCATGCAGGCTCAGCGGGGTAAGGGTAAACACCTGCCAGATTATCCCCGTTCGGCCCGGCTCGAATACTAACACACGACCCTACGAAACACTTTCCACCCTCCGGAGAAGCTATGACAGGGGTGTTTCGATACGCCTCATTTCCGCACATATTCCGCAACATGAAAAAGCAGCGCAAACGAGCAATACAAAAATGTTATGTTCGTCACAGAATTTGATATTCACAAAAGCCGCACGCAAAAGTTCTTTTCTGCGTGCAGCACCTCATGCTTTTTTCAAAACGCCAGGGGCACATTTGCACTCTAAGGGTGCAGCTCTGCCACTTTATGGTGCAAGGGCTATTTTAAATTTTATGTGGATAGAGGACGATAAGCATATCCCGGCTACTGTAAGATTTGGTGTGGATGCGCTCTCGCCACATAAGGACAGAACGCATGACGGAAGGTGAGGCGGGTCCAGGGAGCGGACAGGTCGGTAAGGCTGGCGAAGCGAGTCCCTGTCACACAAGGGCTGAACGCATGGCGGAAGACGAGGCGTGTCCAGGGAGCGGACAGGTCGGTAAGGCTGGCAATGTGAGTTGCCCTGCGGTGCAAGGACAGAACGCATGGCGGAAGGTGAGGCGTGTCCAGGGAGCGGACAGGTCGGTAAGGCTGGCAATGTGAGTTGCCCTGCGGTGCAAGGACAGAACGCATGGCGGAAGGTGAGGCGGGCTTTGCGTCACGAGGCTTCGTTTTTTTGCAAATGTACCCATAATCCCCACAGAATTAAAGTTGATAATCCATTGGGCAAAAAAGCCTTTTCAAGAAAAGCTATTTGAAATCAAGGAACTATCTACCAACCCGACACGGGAGGCGGGTAGTTTTTTATATATACATACACATTAACAATTTTTAGTAAAAGGAGAAAAAACTATGAAAAAATGCAAGACAGCAGAAGACCTCGTGAAAGAAACCTTGACTCTTATGCAGACAGACGAGATCTACAGTAGAGTAAACGAAGCTGCCAGCTTGGACTACGCTATCAGCGCTTTCGGCAGTGAAAAAACGCCCATGACGAAGTGCAACTTTGATACTTCCGGCTATGTCAATTATGGCACCAGCGAAGGTATCTACGGGAACATCGTTGTAAGAGGCAACTGGTGCGATGAAGACCGGGCCACTATGAGTCTGTTTACCTACAAGTCTTTGTCCACAGATAGGGGTGTGTACCTGGCTATCGGAACTCTGGTGGCTTTGTTCAGCTACTATGCAGACAAAGTCGTTGGCAAGTGGGTACACAGCGGAGAAATTGACTGAGAAAGGAGTCCACAAAATGGGATACACAATTGTCTATGATCGCATGTTTTTGAAAACCACACGCGGCATCATTCCCATGCTTCTGGCTGGTAGCAGCAACTGCACTATGTTCTCTGGCGGGAAAGAAATTCTGGAGCGATCCTGGTTCGTTCCTCGCAGGGAGTTTATTGAACAGCCTGGAGAAGCCATCATGGCGCGAGTCAATGACTTGATTCCGGATGACGAAACCGACCAGGTTTGGAAGGCTAACGGGAAGTGGCAGAGCTCACATCAGGTGCGGCAGTGGTATGCTAACGGAATTAAGCACGCAGCAACACTGGAAGAGCTTCGTTCGGTGAACCCTACTGCCTCTGTCCGATGCTTTCTGTATCGCTATGATGCAGAGTCCAGCTGCGCAAACGAATGCTTGCATAGCTTCTGCAGTAATACCGCACAGCTGGAAAAGTGGATCGACGATGCCACAGAAGAAATCAACACCAAGGGGACGGAATGGGAAATCCATATGGGCTTTAGCACAATTAAGCCGCTCCGGAAACCCCAAAGTGCGAAGGGCAATGATGGCCCTGTTGTGCTGCGTAAAAACGGGACAAGAGGCCATTATGCAACCGATGTGAAGATCGTCCCCGGCTCGTGGAAAAGCGTAACATGGACAACCGACATTGACGCGGCTACGCAATTTGCCAACGTTGATGAAGCTATGTCTAAAGCGGGGGGCATTATTCGAGAATTCGGACTTCGAATCGTAAAGTATGCCCCAAAGGCAAGTAAAGCCTTTGTAATCACAAAGGAAACCATGAGAGGCTCTATTGCATTTGTTGAGCAATCGACACGCAGCCGCATTTACTACACCTATGACTGCGAACGGGCCAAGCGATTCAAAAGTGAATCGGAGGCCCGGCGGTGGATTGATGCAAAAAGAGGCAGATACAGCCCGGATGCCCTTAACGCACTGTCCGTGCACAGGCTCCCTCAGTAGCAAAGAAGGGAGATGTGGTTGTAGTGCAAAAACAGGACAAATATGGCCAGCGGCATAGCATTCCCTCCTGGACGGAACTTAAAAAGATGGCACAGGCTGGTTACATCAGCCAGGTGCTTTCTGAAGGAGATCTTATTCCTATCAGGCTGGTAAATGGTGAAGAAAACACTATTCGGGTCACTTTCGACGGCAAAGGGAAGATGTTTTTCATCTTCGAGGACTGCCTGAAAGACAGTGTGTATATGGCAGCATCGCCGAAAGGGTGGTTCACCTGGGCGAGCAGCGATATGCGCTTCTACTTGGAGCAGAAGGTCTACTATAAGCTGATTCCGGAAGAGCTGGCTCTGGCTATTGCGCCGACGGAAATTCCCGAAAAGCTGCCAAGCGGGAAGATTGAGGTATCCGATAATTTCCTTTTTCTTCCATCAGAAGGGCAAGTGTTCGGGTTTTCAAACAATCGGGGGCGCCCGGATAGTCAGCTTAGATGCTTCGCGGACCGCGAGAGCCGCAGAAAAACATTTGCGGACGGAGTAGCGGCATCATGGTGGACCAGAGCAATCAAGAACGAAGGTGCTACCGTACTTCTTGTGGATAAGCCCGGAACTCGCCTGTACGCTAACCCTTCAGATCTTCGAGGAATAGCACCATGCTTCTGCATTTTGTGAATAATCAAGAAATAAAAGGAGAAAAAACTAATGAAAATTAAGCGTTATTTGGTAGACTCCCTTAGAATGGTGCGTGATGACGATGTGGATCGCACCGCAATCGTAATTGACCTCACAGAAGAGGAGCTGCTGAAGGCATATCGTGAGCAGGAACACATTTTTCAGCTCAACGATGCATATAACCAGCTCTGCGACTACCTGGGCTTCGTTGTTGATAACACAGAACCCTCAGCCGAGGATAAGGCTGCTATTCAGCAGTTTACATTCGAGTATGGGTTTAACCCATCCTGGTTGGTAAACAAGGACTCTCCGTACTACGCGCTGGAGCGTATTGTGGATAAGTTCAATCATTACCACGATTGTAACTTGGACGAAAACAGCCTATATCAGTCGTTTTGCGAGCAGGTCCTGGACGAGCTTCGGGAGGTGAGCTGATGGCTATCTTCTTCGATATGGACGGTGTGATGGCCCAGTTCTATAATGACCCCGATTTCCTTACCAACATGCATAAGGAAGGCTATTTTATCAGCCTCCAGCCGTACACGGCTCTCTGCACGGCATTCCGGATTTTACATAAGGTGCGCCAAGACATCTATATCTTGACCGCTTATCATGCAGAGGATCCGTGGGTGCCACATGAAAAGAAACTGTGGACACGCAATATGTTCGGGCAGGATGCGGCGGACTTTGATATGATTATCTGCCCATGCGGCACAAATAAAGCTGAGTATGCTGAGCAGAAAATCGGGAGGAAGCTGCGCCGTTACGATGTATTGGTGGACGATCACACACCGAACCTGCAGCATTGGCAGGCTGCCGGAGGAACCGGGATTAAGTTTATCAACGAAATTAACGGACACGGTGGAAAATGGAAGGGAGAGAGGATGAGCTATACATCTAACTATGGGGCAATGCTTGCAATGCTCATGAGGCACATTCTGCGCGGAGAAACTTTTGAAAAGGAGGAAAAAACGTATGAGCGCAGCGAAAACTATCAGAGGGCCAAGGCTGTTTGATGAAGAAACATTCAAAGCTATTGACGATGTATTCGCCTGCCTTTTGGAATGCTGTACGGGACTTGACCCGGACGACGCAAAGAGTCTCACCCAACAGATGCTTGAAACAGGGACGGTAACGCCTGACATGCTGCGCCACGCCTGCAGCACTGCAGCCTGGGCCATGGCAAATCTCGAAAGTCGATACACCGGAGTGAGAAAAATCAGCGACGAAGAGTTTCGCTCGGTGGAACGAGTAGGATTACTTCATGAACTCCCACAGAATATTCTGAGCCGGTTCCAGTTATCTCCGGAAGAACAGTGGGGCATCCAGGTTCTGCGGTCCAATGAGACGGACTGGCGGAAGAGTGAAAACAGGCTCTTGAAAAAGGGGCTTGTGAAGTCTGCAGATGTCGCTTGCTGTGCTTTTTTGGCACATCAGCAGGCGGAGCTTTGGGATGGATTTCCGTCCGCCTGTGCAAAGTAAATCTGCGCCTACAGCGCACATTTCGTAAGGAGGGGGTTGCCGCAAGACAATCCCTTCCTTGAATTTAATTTCAAATTAAAGGAGAAGGTGCCAGGAGGCGTGAGCCACAAAAAGCTCACCCTGCTGAAACAAACAACAAATTATATTACTGAAAGGAGGACGGCTGTTTCCTCCCGGAATTAAAATCCCGGGTCCCCACAGCCAAATTTTCAATAAAATTTCTTAAATTTGTTTGCCCTTTGATGAAGCTGTTCGCAGGCAATCCTACGGAACAACAAATCGATGCGTATTTCAATGGCACATCTGCCATGGGGAATGCTGCAACTGATGCAATCATTGCTATTGCGTTAAGCGTTGCAATTGCAGCGATTACATTCTGCGTTGGGAGAAGCATGGAATTCGGATGCAAAATAAACATACTGATTGTACTAAGTGGACTGTTTTTCTTAGCAAGCTCCGTTGCAGCTGGCAACTGCGCTGCAATAGCGGTGGCATGGTTTACAATCGGTTTTCAGTCATTCAATTTTGTATGTCTCCTTATCGGAGCGATATTTCCGGTTGCAGATGTGTTGGCCATATATTGCGTTCTACAAGCATTGCGCAGCTTTGTGGAGGGAATAACGTATACCCCACACCGGGCGGAAACCAGACGGCAGCCTGATTTTCGTTAATATTTCCACAAGACTACAACAAGAACAACGGCCTCCTGCCTTTGAGCAGGGGGCCGTTGCTTTGTTTTCGCCGCATTGCGGGGCTTCATTTTCGTGGCAATGAACCCATAATACAGTAAACGATACAAGAAACGAGGGAGATATGCCTCTATACACTAAGGAGGTGATTTTATGGGCAAATCGCTGTTCAACGGCTTAACCGTTGGGCTGCTCCTTTCTGGGTGCTATGCGTTCTTTGCACAAACATACCAGGTAGCGGTTTTGACACTCAAAAACCTGGGAGATATTTTTACCGGAGCGGAGCAGATCGAACAGATCCCGGACGCAATGTATATAGCGTTCATTGCATTTGGGCTGATTGGCTACGCAATGGTCAGTGCATTGGAGCCTGAAAATGAGCATCTGCTTTAACAAGTACAAAGCACAAAAGCGGCCTGTTGGAAAACAGACCGCTTTTGTGCTTGGAAAAGGTTTTGTAAATCGCTCAACCTTTTGGCGCAGAAAGATGGATTCGAACCATCGCGCGAATTTCTGGTTCGCCTACTCCCTTAGCAGGGGAGCCCCTTTAGCCGCTTGGGTATTTCTGCAAAATGATGGGGGCGGGAACAGGACTCGAACCTGTGACTTCCAGCGTATGAAGCTGGCGAGCTACCAACTGCTCTATCCCGCCATATGGCGACTCCGGCGGGGTTTGAACCCGCGATCTCCGGCGTGACAGGCCGGCGCGATAACCAACTTCGCTACGGAGCCATATTGGGCCCGTTTTTGCTAACAAGCCCGAAGATGGAGCTGGCGGACGGAATCGAACCCCCGACCTGATGATTACAAATCACCTGCTCTGCCTTCTGAGCTACGCCAGCATCTTCTTACAATAGAAGTATACAGCAAACATCGTACTATGTCAAGCCTAAAGTGATTTTATATTACCGGAAGTGTTGACATAGAAGAACAAAAGCAATATAATAAAATTAGAAAACACGAAGAGGAGATGCCGCTTTGAGTATTATTGAAAAAATCTTTGGTACAGACAGCAATCGGGAACTCAAAAAGATCTACCCCATTGTGGATAAGGTGGAGGCCTTGTCAGATGAATACGCCGCAATCTCGGACAACAGCTGGTTCAAGAAGAAAACGGCTGAGCTGCGTAGCAGGCTTAACGACGGAGAAACTTTGGACGACCTTTTGCCTGAAGCGTTTGCTGTAGTGCGCGAAGCTGCAAAGCGCGTGCTGGATATGTATCCTTATAGAGTGCAGTTGGTAGCCGGCGTGGTTCTGCACCAGGGTCGTATTGCGGAGATGCGCACCGGTGAAGGAAAGACCCTGATGGCGGTTTTGCCCGCATACCTGAACGCCTTAACCGGAAGGGGCGTACACATCGTAACGGTTAATGACTATCTGGCGAAGCGCGACTCGGAGCAGATGGGCAAGGTGTTCCGCTTTTTGGGCCTTTCCGTTGGCTTAATCACGCATGATACGCCGCAAGAAAAGCGCAAGGAGGCGTATGCGGCGGACATCACTTACGGTACAAACAATGAGCTTGGATTTGACTACCTACGGGATAATATGGCATCCTCCAAGCAGATGCAGGTGCAGCGTGGGCACGCCTTTGCCATTGTGGACGAGGTAGACTCTATCCTCATTGACGAGGCGCGGACGCCGTTGATCATCTCCGGTGCAGGAGATGCCAGTGAGGAGATATATAAGACTATCGACGCATTGGTATCCGGCATGGAGAAGCTGGTTATTCCTGAAGAGGACAGTAAGGAGGAAACTCCGGAAGACCTCCCGTATGACTATGTGGTAAGCGAAAAAGATCGAACGGCAACTCTTACGGCAAGAGGCGTAAAGAAAGCTGAAGAATATCTGGGCATTGAAAATCTGGCAGATCCTGAAAACGCTTCGATGGCCCATTATATCAATAACGCCATCCGCGCTCATGGCTGCATGAAACGCGATGTGAACTATGTCGTCAACAAAAATGGTGAAGTTATTATCGTTGACGAAAATACCGGACGCCTTATGCCCGGGCGCCGCTTTTCCAAAGAGCTGCACCAGGCTATTGAGGCCAAGGAAGGTGTGGAAATTCAGAAAGAGAGCAAAACTGTTGCATCTGTTTCATTCCAAAATTATTTCCGCATGTACGATAAGCTCTCCGGCATGACCGGCACTGCTATGACTGAACGGGATGAGTTTGCCGAGATCTACAGCCTGGATGTAGTTGAAATCCCCACCAATAAGCCTGTAATTCGCGTGGATATGGGCGACACCATCTACAAGACTGAGGAGGCGAAACTGGCTGCCGTCATAGAGGAAATTAAGGAGCGCCACGGACAGGGGCAGCCTGTACTGATTGGCACATCCTCCATCCGAAAAAATGAGGAACTGAGCAAGATGCTCTCTGATGCAGGCATTGCACACAATGTCCTGAACGCGAAGAACCATGAAAAAGAAGCGATGATCGTGGCGCAGGCGGGTCGCCTGGGAGCTGTAACTTTGGCCACCAATATGGCAGGCCGTGGGACAGATATTATCTTGGGTGGAAACCCTGAGTATATGGCCATGTCTGACCTGTACGCGGATGGATTCCCTGAGGAGGTTGTAGCAGAGGCGGTCGGGCACAACGACGATGTCTCACAAGAAGTGCTGGAAGCCAGGTACCTGTATGCCGAAAAGCTCTGCGGGTATCAAAATAAAGCTATGCGCGAGGCGGCAGAGGTCCGTGCGGTAGGCGGATTGGCCGTTATCGGCACAGAGCGTCACGATTCAAGGCGCGTGGATAACCAGCTGCGCGGGCGTGCGGGGCGCCAGGGAGACCCCGGATGCAGCCATTTTTATGTGTCTCTGGAAGACGATCTGATGCGTCTGTTCGGCGGCGAGCGCATCCAGGTCATGCTGGACAACATGAACGTACCAGACGACCTTCCTGTTGAGATGCGGAGTGTTGCAAGTGCCATCCAGAATGCTCAAATTACCGTAGAATCTCGCAATTACCAAGCGCGCAAGAGCGTCATTGAGTACGATGATGTGATGAATAAGCAGCGCACGGTGGTTTATGAGCAGCGGCAGAAGGTACTGGATGGTGAGGATATGAAAGAAACTATTCAGAACATGATGCATCGGGCCGTGGAGGAATCCGTTTCCGAATATTTGGAAACTGCAGATAAATCGGAAGACAAGGTCTCCCGTGTCATGAGCATCGTGAAGAAGGTTGGGCAGGATCTGCTTCCGAACGGCGTGGAGTTCCGCTTCAGCAAGCAGGAGGCAGAAAATGCCAGCGATCAGAACCTGATCGACCTGTTTAACCGGGCTGCGGACGACATTTTCGCCGCGCAGGAGAAACAGATCGGCTCACAGAATATGCGCTGGCTGGAGCGAGCCATGCTTTTGAATACGGTGGACTCCTACTGGGTGGATCAGTTGGACGCCATGAGTGACCTGAAACAGGATGTTTCTCTGCGTGGATATGCACAGGTAAATCCCGTGGACATCTATAAGAAGGAAGGCGCGGAGATGTTCGAGGAGATGAATCGTGGTATCCGGCGTGATACCACAAAGAAGATCCTTTCCTTTGCCGTTGTGCCACAGGAGTAATCCTGAACAGAGCCAGGCGGTTATCCGCCTGGCTCAATACATCGATTTGAGGAGGCGATAAGTTTGAATGGGAAGCCTATTCTTGATGCTACTTGTGGCGCCAGGACCATGTGGTTTGATAAGCACGACCCCCGTGCTGTGTTCTTCGACAAACGCCGTGAACACTACGAAGGACTCTGGAAGGGTAGCCCGGGCAGCACGCTCGATATTGCCCCGGATGTAGTCGGAGATTTCACACATATGCCCTTTGCGGATAATTCATTTGCACTGGTAGTCTTTGACCCACCGCATCTGGTGAGGGCGAAAGAGACCTCCTGGCTGGTTAAAAAGTACGGAAAGCTGGATCAAAACTGGCCGCAAATGCTCCACGACGGATTTAGTGAGTGCATGAGAGTTTTGAAGCCTGAGGGAACCTTGATTTTCAAGTGGTCGGAACACGACATTCCGTCCGCCGAGGTCTGGAATGCTATTGGGCAAAAGCCGCTCTTTGGGCATCGCAGCGGCAAGCAATCCGGGACATTCTGGGGTGCTTCATGAAACTGCAAAGAGGTGAAACAAAAAAATGAGGTACTATGTTGTTTCAGACACGCACGGATTCTATTCCATCATGCGTTCAGCACTGGAAAAAGCCGGGTATTTTAAGGACACAGTGCCACACAAGCTGGTCATGTTGGGCGACATCATGGATCGTGGAGACGAGGCGAAAGAGATGCAGGATTTTGTCTTGGATCAGATGCAGAGGGACCAGGTAATCCTGGTTCGCGGCAACCACGAAGATCTCCTGGTAGATCTTGCTACAACAGACAGGGGACTGCCCTACACACACCACAAGTTGAATGGCACATACGGCACAGCGCTACAGCTCACCGGCTACGACATGCATTCTGCATCTACTGTGCCCTATACCTTTGCCAAGGCAATCCGAGAGACCCCGTTCTACAGGGAAATCATCCCCACAACGCGGGACTACTACGAAACACCGCACTATGTCTTTGTGCACGGATGGATCCCATGCGTTGTAATGGGAAACGGCGACACACCGGACGACTTCAGCTACCTGCCAGACTGGCGCAGCGCAGGCCCCGAGCAATGGGCGCGAGCCAGGTGGTATAACGGCATGGATGCGGCCCAAAACGCAGCGGTAGAGGGCAAGACCATCGTATGCGGGCACTGGCATACAGCATATGGACACGAGAAGTATGAGGGAAAGAAGCACGATTTCTCTCCCTACTACGGGCCCGGCGTTATAGCTATCGATGCCTGTACGGCCTATACCCACAGAATGAATTGCATCGTACTGGACGATTAAGACGAGGGAGGCATAAGGTTGGGCAGATCGAAGAAAGCGGCAGCAACCGCAAAAACTGTACCCGATGTCCTACGCGGATGCTTGGACTGCGTACATAAAGATATTCTTCCAACGAAAAAACCCTGTAAGGACTGTGTTCGCTGGAGTCTATGGGAGATCAGCAAAGACGCAGCGGACTGGCGCGAGAGAAATCAGGCTGCGCTGGCGAAGGTCAAACAGGGGCACAACAATGCCCCTGCAAAAGTAAAAAGAGCCCGAAAGGCTCGGGGGAAAGCAAAAGAGGGAGGTTCCACAATTTGAATGGCGTCAATCACCCCAGCACTGAAGTACGAGGCTTGCGGTAAGCGTGAGCCTGTATAGCACTGAAGTGCTGCCTGTAAAGGTAGGTTGACTACCCTAAGTGCTTCGAGCACTACGTTACAGACGAATCGATAGGCACCACGGGACGTAGATCCTAATCCCGTGCTCTGCGGCAACACATCACGAAAAGCTGAAGGGTAAGGCCGACAGGTGTGGCTGCTTAAACCGTCTGTAACATTGGGGAAGGATCTTTACTCCCTGCGGGGAGGACGGTTTCAATCTAACTGTCAAAACACTGAAGAAAGGAATACGACATTATGGAATATGTATATGTACTCAACAAGCATGGCGAGCCTCTGATGCCGTGTTCCCCACGGAAAGCTCGCATCTTGTTGAAAGAGAAGAAAGCAACGGTAGCCAAGCGAACACCGTTTACAATCCGGCTGCTGTACGGCAGCAGCGGATATAAGCAGGATGTTACGCTCGGTGTAGACGCAGGCAGTAAGTACATTGGACTTTCTGCTTGCACAGAAAACAAAGAGCTTCTTGCCATGGAGCTGAAGCCGCGTAACGATGTGGTTGATCTGCTTTCTACGCGGCGCCAGTACCGGCGTAGCCGTAGAAACCGCAAGACCCGGTATCGTGCACCTCGGTTTGATAACCGGGTACATAGCAAGCATAAGGGTTGGTTGGCACCATCGGTGGAGGTAAAGATTCAGGAGCATATCACGGCGATCAAACGCATCTGTAGGCTCCTGCCGATCACCAAGGTAATCGTAGAGACAGCGGAATTTGATACGCAGCGGCTCAAAGCAATGCTGGAAGGCAAGCCCCTTCCGGTAGGAACAGACTACCAGATGGGCGAGTTGTACGATGAGTACAACACCCGGCAGTATGTCTTGAGACGGGATAACTACACCTGCCGCTGCTGCGGAGCAAAGTCTACCAAAAAGGCACAAGTGAAGTTCCATGTACACCACCTGGAGAGCCGCCGTGTAGGCAGCAACTCACCGAAGAACCTGGTAACACTTTGTAGCACCTGCCACGACCGATTCCATAGAGGACTTATCTCTCTGGAAGGTGTAACACCGGGACGATCTATGCGGGATGCAGCGTTTATGGGTATCATGCGAGACACCCTGCTTCGTAGGCTTCGTGAGGAACTGGATATCCCTGTGAAGAACACCTTCGGCTATATCACAAAGCTGCAAAGGGAGACCCATTGCATTGCCAAGAGCCACACTAACGATGCCCGGTGCATCACCGGCCACCCGGATGCAGAACCCAACGATGTGATCTACTACAGCCGCGCGTTGCGGCATCACAACCGTCAGCTGCACAAGGCAAACCCCATCAAGGGTGGAATCCGGAAACGGAACCAAGTTCCCTACGAGGTGTTTGGATTCCGGCTCTGGGATAAGGTGCTGTACAACGGGCAAGAATGCTTTATTTCTGGCCGCAGGCAGACGGGATCCTTTGCACTTAAAACTTTCACAGGCAAGAAGGCCTCCGACGGAGTAACTTACAAGAAGCTCACGCTTCTCGAAAAAGCAGAAAACTATATTACAGAAAGAAGGAGGATGTCCGTTTCCTCCCCAGGTTTAAAAGCCGGGGTTTCTATGGACTAATGTTTCGATGACAGGTACAGATTATATTATATGGGTATTCCGCATTGCGGCACTCGGGCTGCTCTGCGTTTCCGCATATCACGATGCGAAGACAAGGGAGATTGCCGACATATACACTGGGCTATTCGCCCTTTGCTGCGTCGTGGTGGGCTTTTTGACAGGGGAGGTATCCAGTGCCATTGCCGGGCTTATCATTGCAGGAGCGTTTCTCCTGCTGCCGGATTTAGCCGGCTTTGGCGGAGCGGATGGCATCGTATATGCCGGCATCCTGGCAATGTTTGGATACAAGGCATTTCCAATATTCCTTTTGGCGTCCTGTGCATTTGCATTGGTAGCTTGGATGATTAAAAAGGCGCGAAAACCCGCCTCTCCCTCCGTAAACCTCGTAAACATTCCGTCCGGTTCCGACGCAGAGCTTCCCCCACCTTCTATCCCATCTCCGTCAATTGCCGATGCTCCTGACAACGACGATTCCGAATCGATTCTTGAAGCTGTCGGAGCCCATGGCTCCAAGTCCGCCGCCTCACCTTCCGTTCCGCTTCCGTGCGGCTCCAGCAATCCCGATAAGGAAAGACCTGGTAATGAAGAAGGTGTCCGCATTGCCGGATGCGAGAGGAAAGAGGAGATAGGGGAGACCTATGGTAAAGAAGAGAATGGGAAAGAAGAGATGGGAGAGGAAGAGGCGGGCATAGCCATGCTGCCGATGATCCTGTCCTCGTGCTTGGTAGCTATCCCAATTACATATCTCGTGTGGTTGCCATTTTTGGAAAGTATCTGAGTTAAAGCGCTCCTACGGTATTGCGCCGTAGGGGCGTTTTTTTGCTTGCAGGGTCGTGCTGATTTCGACCGTGCGCGGCCCGCAAGCCCCTGGCTTTGGCCGTGGGAGTGTCAGCGATGGGGGAAGAATAAAAAAATGTTAAAGAGGGGAGAGGCGGGCGGATGGATGCGGTGGAAATTTGCATGAAGCATTTCGTTCGAACACGAAGCATTGACATAGAGTGACAAAAGCTGTATAATTAACATGAAGGAAAAAGATAAAAGCGATCGTCCAGAAAAGCGGTTGGAATGAGGTACAGAGATGGAAGATATTACCAAGCAGACCAGCTGCCCGACACTTAAAGCACCGGGATTGCCGGGAACAAAGCGACTTTTACAGGAAAGGAAATAAAGTTCTATTTCGAGGAGGTGGAGCAACATGGAGACTGTATTCCGCGCAATAGGCATTGCTGTATGTGGACTCGGCGGTGCTCTCTTATGCTTCACGCTTTTAGGCTTCCTTGCGTGGCTAATGTGCTGCGTGTGGGCGGAGCTCAGTAACAAATTTCGAGATGTCTGCAAGGCAGAGAGCCTGATTTTTGAATACCGAAAATACCGCGAGCAGTTTTTGGCGTGGATGTCTGAAAAGGCAGGAAAAGTGGAGGAAGCGGACGAGCGGGCTGAAATACATCAAAGCCATTGAGGAACACAAAATCCAACCACCCTTTGGGGATTCAATTAAAAAGGGACAAAACCTGCATTAAATCATTTTGCTGAAAGGAGGACGGCTGTTTCCTCCCGGGGCTGAAATCCCGGGTCTCTGCAGCCAAATTTTCAATGGAGAGATATACTCGACGCCTCCCTGATGGGCAGGCTGTAATGGAGTGCCAGAAGTGCGAGGCGGATTGGACGGGCAAGCACGGCAAGCGGATGGCGGACTGCGAAGCGCTGTACTGCCGCAATCGTGTGAAAGAACGGCTTGCGGCATACGAGGATACTTGCCTCGAACCGGAAGAAGTTGCAGCGCTCAAGCAGGAAAATGAATGTCTTCGGCGTGAGCTGGACATCCTCAAGGCCGCCGGCGCTTCCAATCCAAACTGCGTTCATTGTGAGCACATGGATAAAGATAACGGCAACTGCACAACGGTCGGAGGTTTCTGCACCGCTGTTCCTGCCGCACACTGTCCGAAACTAAAAGAACTTATGGAAAAGCAGGGAACGCAGCAGGCAGCGAAGGTGAACAATAATCACGGTGAGTTTCTGGATTACTGGGCCGCCACACTGAACAATCGTAGCGAGAAGCAAGTCGTTCCCGCAGCGGCATACGCCGAAGATAACCTCGTGGTGGTGTATGCCGCATCAGACGACTTGGTCGAAATTGAGGGTGCTCTAACGCAGGAAATTGACGCCTACAATGGCGTGAAGTTAACCGCAAATAGAACGCAAGGCTTCTACGAATCCGCCGTCGGAGAGGATCCCGATATTGAGTTCCGATGGTGCGACGATTCTTCCAACGACCCTGTCTGCCCCTGGTCTGTCATCTGCAACCTTCCGCATCGGACGTTTGGCATTGTTGATAGCAACGGGTTTGTATCCAGCATTGGCGTCGTGCTGCACCTGAACGACATCCCCGAGTAATGTAAGGAGAATAACGATGCAATTCGTTAAAATTGATCGAATCGGGTTCGGCCCGCAAACCCCTGGCTTTAGCCGTGAGGAGTGTCGATTCTGCAGTTACGGAAGGGAAAGGGGGATTGATTCGTGAAAGCGGCAGCAACCTATAGAGGGCGCCTCGGAAAACAGTCCGAGTTCAGTCTGCGATACGCCTGCTGGGCTCGAAACCACGGGGGCAGAATGTGGCGGCACCGCTGGCCAATGTGGACAAGATCACTATGTACGGAGAGGGAAACAGCGCAAATCTGGTGGGCGATATTGTCAAATCCACCACACAGGCGTCCGAGGGACTGCTGAGTGGCCTCGGAATCGATCTGAAGTCCGCGCTGTCTGGTTTCATTGGAGGCAAAGCTGCAACGCCCTCTGTGTGCCAAAGCAGCGCAACCACAGTGGCGGATAGCAGCGACGCTGAGTAACCGGTCAATTGCCCGGCGCTAATTATCCCCCCCCCCTGAACCCAACGACTTTAACCGTGGGAGTAGTCCGAAATAGGAGGTTCAAGATTGTGAGCAGAAATAATGATAGAGAGATTCGGGGTACGGTCCGTTTCAATGCGGACGGTCTTGCGGAGTACCGCGATCAGTGGAACAAAAGGGATAAGGCCTGGCGTGACGACGATGCGCGGAAGGCGGAGCTTGCCTTGGTCAGCGCATCCAATAGCGAAAAATCTGGTCATGATGCGGCAACACTCCGCAACCTGCTCACAACTGCGAGAGATGCCTGGGCGGGGGAGGATACCAGCGAACGCTGGTGGCGGAATGACATCGACAGATACCTCGAAGAAGTGGACGAGCTCGTAGAGTTCTGCGTAAGGTATAACCAGCCGGCAAATGTCTATGCCATCTACGATGGCGTAGGTATGGTAGTAGGCATCGGTACCCGCCTCATCTTTCTTTACCAGCCCTCTGTCCTGATCTCTCACTACGAGCCGGTGAAGGACTATACCGATGTATCCGTAGGTGAGCTGCGCGCACTGGCAGGGAAGAAGGGCGGCGGGGTATCCGCCACCCTTCCCGCCTCACCTCTCGATACTGTATCTGTCTCCCAGGCACAGAACGAGCTGTCCGATAAAAAGGCGGCTCTGGAGGCTCTGAGAGCCAGTATCCGCGAAGTTGAGGATGGCACCAATGCAGAGCTGCGCTCGCTCAAAGAAGAGGTAGAACGGGCTATGGCAGCCCTAAACGCAAAGAAGGAAAGCCTTATGGCACATCTGTCCGCACAGAAGGAAGAGCTGGAAGAAAAGGTAGAGCAGATGAATGATCAGATCTACCTGCTGGAATCCCAAATCTATGCCATCTGCTGCTATATGGGCGAGACCGTTAATTTTGCGAAGATTCGAAGCGGGAAGAACGCTAAGGATACAGAGCCGGTAGTCCTGTACCAAAAACTGCGGTTCCTGGATGAGGAGATGGGTAGACTTACTTCCATCTACGGCATGAAGGAAAGCAAGCTGAAATATTTTGAGGAATTCCTCGCCGCTTCGCCTATTGCCCTGGAGACCTTTGCACCCAGCGAGCGCTGTGTAACGCTGGTACGGCTCAGTAAGACAGGCAAGCGTTTCGGGCGCAGCGAAGAATATGCCAATATGCTGGAACAGTATCAGATCTACCATGGCAACACCATCGGCATTATCATCCGTAACGGCGAGAATGTCTATATTGGGTGGACGGATCCAGAGGAAATCCATGTGACAGATGATTTCATCATGGATCTGAATCCAAAGGATTTCAAGGTCAATACGGGATATATCGGACAGGAGACCGATGAGCAGCGCAAGCTGCGCATCAAAGAAGAACGCATGCAAGCTCGTGCAGTTGCCAAGGAGATGGTATCCCGCATCTTCCTGTTCAATATCCTGCAAGGCATAGTGGATGGATCCAATATTCTGCCACTGCCGAAAGGCGTGTGTATTTCCAAGGAGTCAGAGTATGTGGTCTTCTCCATGGCAGATCGCTGGCTCACGGATAACCGGTACGGGAGCTTTGCGGACATCATTAAGAAGTGCAATACGCCGGATCCAAAGAAGGACGACAGCATCCTCACGGTCCTGAATCTCATTCCGAGCAATATCGGTGGGAGCAGATACAAGACATGGAGCAACGACAGAGGGAGAGGCGAAAAGAACCGCACCCACGATTGCTCCGTGAGTGATTGCAAGATCTACTCGATGAATCTGGTGGAGTATGACGAGCCAGTAGAGCGTACCACCTATAAATTCAACGGGCATACATTTATCACCGATGGGGACGGCAGCTCCTTGGGTGAGGACTGTGAGATCATCGGGGCTGAGCAGGTAAGTCGTCCACATTTCTTCGTTTCCGTTGAAAAGGCGGAGTCGGGATGGAGGAGGGAAATGAGAGGAGGCGAGGCGGGCAAGAATGCCAGGTCCAACTTCGAGGTGTATAGGGATGAATTCATCAACCTTGCCTTCATGAACTCCGAATGGCTGCTGTATGCCATCAATAACCGCAATCTGGGCGGTTGGGTCATTGGCGGGCAGCGTGTGGACTACGCATACGGGATTAAGTATCTCAATGTTGCTCTGCAGAATGTGCGTCAGCGTGAGGCTGCAGAGAGGGACATCATCGAAGCTAAGATGCCTGGATTCACCTCTGAGTATCCCGGGTGGATGGTCAAGCTCTCTGAGTGGAAGATTCAAAACAATGTGCATCGTCTCCACAGCCGCAATGTTTCCGCGTTCCTGGCTTTTGCGCATCAGTAATTAAGCAAAAAAAACAAGATATAAAGGAGGAAAAAATATGAGTAATCAACCCAATATTAAGTATTTTGTCCACGATGGTGGTGCAAATCCCGAACCGTCCGGAGAGAGCAATGCCAGCCTCGCCGCAATCTTTGCTGGTGTTGACCGCTCGGAGCCGCATTACGCGAGCGCTGCCGAGCTTGCTGCAGCTATCACCGAAGCGCGAGAGGCTGCAGTTAAGAGGATGTCCGACAGCGGTGCCAAGCACGCCATCTACGCCGTAAGGTACTACGATACAGAAATCGGCGGAAATGAGACGGTTGACATTTTTAACCCTGCTGTTCTGGCGGATGAGGCTGAGTTTGTTGAGCAAACCAATGCGCTGGTGCAGGACAACCTTGGGTGCTATATTCTGGCGATCCATGCCGTAAGGCAATTACATGTTTAACTGCAGACATGGCAAAACTTTTGCCAAGCAGCAAAAAGGAGAGACCATCCATCGTGGAGGTCTCCCCTTTTTTTGCCTTAGCAAAAAACAGCATGATACCAATTGAGACAAATTAAAATTAAAGGCTGATTTGCACATCAAAAAATGCGCAAAAAAAATATGCCGTTCAAGAAGAAAGGGCGGCATGAAAAGGGATAAATTGTAACATGGGGCGCATGGCTGCGAACCAATAAAGAGAAAATGATGGAAAGGCTTACATTGGGATGCAATAAACCAACTTGATACTGAGAGAGACAACCTGGAACACGGGGCGTCCTTAACGAAAGACTGTTAAGAAAAAGCATATCAGAAATACGCGAGGACGAATCAACACGAGCAGACACAGAGCAAAGAAAACAGAAAACTTTTAAAAAAAATAAACGGCTCGCTACGGACCAGAAGGCCGGGGGTTCGAATCCCTCACGGCGTGCCACCCCGAAATTGTTGTTACCCGCAATGATTTCGGGGTTTTTTGCACTTTTTTTACCAAAAAAATTGCATATTTTCAGGTCTGTCAACCGGGCGCTTTTTTCAAAAGAAAAAATCTGTCTAACGCTTGTCTAACGCCTGTCTAACGCTTGTCTAACGCCTAAGTCAAAATTGAAAAATTAGAAAAAGAGAACTTTTTCAATTAAGATATTGCAATTTGACATTATTTCTAATATAAAATGAAACTTTTTCACAGATTAAGCCTTTGAGCTTTCTTGAAATCTGTCTAACGCCTGTCTAACGCTTGTCTAACGCTTGTCTAACGCTTGTCTAACGCCTGTCTAACGTCCGTCTAACGCCCGTCTAACGCTTTTTCCATTTTAAAATAATGCAAAAAGCCTTTTTCCAGAATGGAAAATTTTTTGCGTATACGGTATTACACAAATTTCAGAGGTCTGGCCGAAGATTCCTGGTTGCTGCTGAAAGCTCACAGGACAGCCGATCCGCAATAGATCTCTTGCGGGAAAAATCAAGATGTCCATAGATGTTGGCGGTTGTCTGAATGTCGCTGTGACCGAGCCATTCCTGCACATCTTTGATACCAAATCCTTCGCTCAGCAGGACACTTGCACAGCTGTGGCGCAGATCATGAAAACGGATGACTGGCAAGCCGCACGCCTTTGCAACCTTTGGAAAATGCTTAGTCAGAAAATCCGGTGAATATGTTCTCCCGTCTGGCCACTTAAACACATAGTCGTTTTGAACATAAGCGGATCCAAAAAGTTCTTTCATATCCTGTTCGGATTCTTTGGCTTTCTGAAATATCTCTTTGGCTTTTGGCGTAAGAGGGAAGCCGCGCCGGCTTGCTTTTGTTTTCGTGGAATCTTTTTCAACCGTTACAAGCTGACGACAAACTGTGTGCCGGATCATAAGATAATCGTTCTCAAAATCAATACTGTCCCACTTTAACCCCAAGACCTCGCTGCGACGCAATCCGTAAATCAGTGTAATCTCGATGAGAGGCAGCAGCGGGTCATCTGTCGAGCGCATGTAATCCAGCAAAGTGTTGATTTGCCCAATGCTGTAGAATTGAGGCTCTCGCGGAACTTTCTTCGGCAGATCAACTCCGGCACAGGGGTTTTCTCGAATAACGCCTGCCTTTATTAGTTCCGTGAATGTTTGAGAGACAATATTAAATATAGACCGCATGGTCTTAGGTGACAAGGCATCGTCCCCGTTCTTACGCCCGTGCAAATGCGTCTCATCAATAAACCTCTGGATCGTTTGATGCGTACACTCCATAGCGGTATAGCCGGCATTTTCAAAGTATGGAATCACATATGTGTTTGCCATATATTGATACCCGTTAAATGTAACCTGATCAATTTTGCGACGGGCAGCTGTGAGCCATAGCCGTATACAATCGGATACAGGGGTAGTGCCCTTTACCTCTTCGCCAGAAATATATCCCGACAAGACTGGAGGCGAGGAGGCTGCTGCATTGACAGAGAAAGCGGCATTGCCAGCCACATCAGTGCTTCCCGGATATGCAGGATATATTTGCGAAGGATACGGCGGATAAACTGGCATATAATATGCCTGCCCTGGCGGAGGATAATTTGTCGGCACATGAACAGCAGATCCATTTGGATAAGGTGTGTTTTCCGCCAGGTGGGTTTCCACAGAAGGGCCCGCAGGAGGATCATCAGGAGGAGCCTGTCCTTCAAATTGAGAGGTGCAGTTTTCCGAGCCTTTTTCCAGCGGGGGCTCTGCAGGAGAACATTGCTCCGCATCCAAATCAGGTGTATGAGAGCCTAAAACTATTTTTTGTAGAGTCTCATTTACGACACTGCTTGTCAGCACTTGGAGGTCATCCATACTTTGCAGGTGTTTCAGCAGTTGCTTGGCAATTTCTTTTTGATCTGCGGCGAGCCCGGTTCCAAACCACTTGGGTTTCATACGACCGGTGGATTCGTCACGGACTCTGGAAACAATATAAATTTTATTTCTTTTAATCTGTATACTTCCGGAAATCATATAATCATCACATCCTTTTATTTAGGCTTTGCGGTGATTACATTCCAAAAGCTCTCCATCATTATGTTTACAAGCGGAATTGAGATATTCAATCACGCTCGTTTTAGGAATGCGGATGCTTTTGCCAATTTTGATGACCCGAATCTGCCCTTCAGCAATCAGATGATAAGTTTTGTTGCGTCCAATATGCAGAATGCCTGCAAGATCAGATGGGGTTAAAACATCAGGGTATTGATCCAACATACGGTCGCTCCTTTCTTTCGACCAATCCGCATAAAAGAATTATACCACACGAGTCAACAATGAAGGAAGACTTACTTCCTTCATTGTTTTTTGCGGATTGTATAGTTTTATGAGATTTATTGGGCAAACATATTGAGCTGTCCATTATGCGGCGCCCCGCCGCCATACTGCGGCATCTGGCATGCTTTGACGAGCCCGCGCTCGGCTTCGGCAATTTTTGAGATTCTGCTACGCAGCTGCCGAATAGTGCGATCCAGCTCCTCTTTTGTCTCGGCATAATAGTACCCAAAAGCGTAGCTGCAAATAGGCACTCCATGTGCGCGAAGCCGATTCACGACTTCACGCACGGTCGAGCCAGAAATCCCGTAGATGTGCTCCAACTGGCGGCTGGATATAGAATTTGCCTCGCCGGTGTGGTACTTTTGAAGGAACTCTTCAATCATGTCATCCATGGTCACAACAGGCGCACTGCCGCCGCCGGAGGACGGCTTGGCAGGGCCTGGAAAGGATGCGCCGGAATACGGCATAGGATTTGGTGAACACATATGCATCATACCACAGCAGGCATACACTTCAGGTTGCCATCATAGAAGAAGGTTTCGCAGGAAGTGTAGCTGCGCCATGCACTCTGGAGATTCTTGGGGTCCACAACACGGATATTCCCGTTTTTCTGAACTACGACTCCGGTGAGAATGCCGATAGACAGCTCGTTGAGCTCCTTGTGCTGCATGAATACGGTTGCGCGTCCGGAGCACACGGCACTGGCAAGAGCATCCAAGGCGTCAGCCACGGCATAGGAGCTGCCGTGTGCCCGCTCGTCGGCCAGCAGATCAATCTGTGCCGCTCGATTTGGCTCGATTGCGATGAACAGGGTACGATCCGAATTCTTACGGAAGCAGTAGCGAACCAGGCGGTCATACGCCTTCCGTTCCCGATCGTCCATATGGCTCAGCATGTGCTCAGTGTGCTCCCGAACAACATCGATAGGACGGGCCAGTTCTGCCTTGCGAGCAGCCTCACGCTGCAGTTTCTGCGCTTCAACCTCTTCCTTACTTACAAACTTTTTGCTCATAATTTCTCTGCCCAATCTGCTTTGATGGGCTCTCCTCTCTTTCTTATTCTACTGACAGTATGTTGCTTTTGACTATCTATGTCAACGCATAGGTAAAAAAATAGAAGAAAATAACAGGCGCAAACATAGCTGCTATTTCCAAGAAGCTCTAACACATTACCTGCCGGAAGACCCGAATCCGCCTTCTGCGCGATCAGAAGAGGAGAGGAAGCTAACCTCTTCCAGGTAAACATCAGGTACAGGCAAAAGCATGAACTGGCAGATACGGTCCCCATGGTGCACGATACGAGTTTCTGTGCTGTCGTTATGCAGGGGAATCATCCACTCGCCCCGATAGCCCGAATCAATCACGCAGGTGCCCTGTGCGGGACGCAGGCCCTGCTTGGAGGCCAAGCCGCTGCGGGCGAAAATGGGAGCAAAGAAGCCGGCGGGGATTTCCGTGGCAATTCCGGTGGGAACCATTACAGTCTCGCCGGGCCGAATCTTAATGCCTTTCGTTTCCTTCACCTCAACGCCGCCGTTCCATTCATGGAACGACACATCCGGAATATGGGCCCGAAGGTCGAAACAGGCGTCGCCGACATGGGCGCGAGTCGGCATCTCGACGGTATCTGCCAAACGCTTGATTTTCATGGAAATTTTCATATTTATTTCTACCTCACTTTTACTGATTTTAATTTTTTACAGAATTCCGGCGGCGTGTCACTCGCTGAGTACCGAGATTGCCCGCAAATACTTTCCGAGGCGCAAGGAGTCATGTAGGGTAATGGAATCCTTGTCCAGCCTGGTCATGTCACAGTTGTGCTGCAGGTCGGCCATCTTTACCACCCGGGCGATGGGATTTGACTTCAGGGCTTGGATGTACTCCATGTAGGGAGTGCCTTCCTTTCTGGTAAGCAGGGAAACGGCAGTCAGGACGCGATCATTGAATCCCGCATTACGGAGATCGTCCAGCGTCATGTCCGAGTCTTCCACGACATCATGAAGCAAGGCGGTTACGGTGGTGTCCTCATCGTTCATCTGCTCGGCGAGATGGATGGGATGGAAGATATAAGGGCAGCCGCTGATGTCCGTCTGGTCTTTATGCGCCAGCCAGCAGAAAAACATCGCATTTTTTGTCGCAGGGGTATAAATCATAACTTTCTCCTCCTAATTGTTAAATTGCCAGAATATGGAATTATCTCTCTCGAAAAGTGCTAATCGGTTGCTATATCTTCTGCCTTGACTCGATCTAAGAGCGGGCAGGAGATATTTTTATCTATAATATGGCGAGCAAGAGGCTTAAGGCTTTCATACCACTCTTTATTTGCCATCATAATAGAAACATATTTATTGTCGCCGGACTGTGTAGTACCGAGAAAGTCGCCGGCGCCGCGAATGCGCAGGTCCTCTTCGGCGATCTGGAACCCGCTGTGGTAGCGCACCATGGCATCCAATCTCTCGTTACCCTCGGCCTTCGGACTCATGAGCACGCAATAGGACTGAAGATCGCTGCGCCCAACTCGCCCACGAAGCTGGTGGAGACCCGAAAGGCCGAACCGTTCGGCATTGGTAATGATCATCATAGTCGCCTCGGGAACATTGACACCTACCTCAATAACAGTAGTTGAGATAAGAACATCCAGCCCGCCTCTCTTGAATTCCGCAATGATCTCGTCCGCCTCACTTTTCTTCATTTTTCCTGTTACGGTTCCGATCTTGATTCCATAGGGATCCAGAACCTGGTGAAAGTGCTCACTGACCGTCTCAACGGAATCCACATCCGCCATGCGATCACTATCGGACTTTTCAATGAGCGGACACACTACATAGGCCCTATGCCCGTTTCTGATCTCGCGGACAAGGAAGGACAGGGTTTTCATCGGGTTGCTGCTGATGCCGGTGATGACCGGCTTCCTTCCATGGGGCATGGTTTCAATGGTGAATACCAGCTTTCTGTCCCCGAAGATAGCCTTTGCCAAGGAACGGGGGATAGGCGTTGCGGACATCGTAATGGAATGTACGCCGGCGGCGCCTTTCTCCACAATGCTGTTGCGCTGCTCGACACCGAACTTATGCTCCTCGTCCACCACGGTAAGACCAAGACACTTATACTGGACAGAAGGAGACAGGACGGAATGCGTACCGACGATAAAAAGAGCTTCACCGGATGCAATCTGTGCCAGCACAGCACTGCGTTCCTTCGCCTTCATGCCGGCACGGAGATAGGCAACCTTATAGCCGAGCGGTTCCACCGTATTGCATAGGTCGGCATAGTGCTGACTTGCCAGCACCTGTGTGGGAGCCATAAGTACGGATTGAAACCCGTTTTCCGCCATAGCAACCATAGCCAAAATCGCAACGATAGTTTTACCGCATCCTACATCGCCTTGCAGCAGCACATTGAGCCGCTTCCCGGAGGAGGCGATAGCACAGATTTCGTTAATGCTGCTTTTTTGATCGCTCGTCAGCTCGAAGGGCAAATTCTTCAGAATATCCCGCATCTGATCCAGTGTCTTCAACCTATAAGGACTCTCTGCTGTATCGTGCTGTGCTGCCCACTCGTTGGCCAGAGCAAAATACAGAAGGGAATCGAAGGTGAGACGGCGCCGACCCGCCTCAACATCTGCCATAGTTTCCGGACGATGCAGCTTCAAAAGCGCATCCCGCATGCTGATCTGCCCGCAATCTGCCAGAATGTCCGACGGGAGGGTTTCACAGCTTACGAGCTCCAAAAACTTCGTTGCACGCTCGATGTGCGATGTAAGATACTCGGTACTCATCTGGGGAATAGTACCGTAGACGGGAATGATTTTATTTGAGGAGGGAGAGGCGGGCTCAAAGACAGATGGCATAGTGAAGTCCACACCGCCCTCTTTATTTTTAGTTGCCTTTCCGGCAACAAAAACCTTTATCCCACGCAGCGCATAGATTTGCTCGTACAGGTAGTTCTGCCTAAACCATGTGACAGATATAGGAATTCCGGTTTTATATTCTTCGCCCCTTGCAATAATGCAAGGAGTTTTGCCGGGGCGCTGAAAAGTATATACCGCGCGAAGGACCACAATGCAGGAAAGCTCGTCACCATTCCCTTCGGCTCCGGTCAGAACTGTAAAATCCTTATACTTTCGAGGCAGGAAGTTCAGCAGATCCTCTACCGTGTAGATGCCTCGCTTGTTAAATTGTTTTTCCTTTGCGGGTGATACGGAGATACTCGACAGAGGGATCACAGGGACACCACCTTTCTGGGTTAATGCGGCGCTGCCGGCACGCCTACGGGGGCGGAAATTGTTCTTCCTAAAGCCGATCTCCTTGACACCGCAGCTAAGCTGCCGCATTAGATTTTCTTTGATTATATTATACCGCATTCCGCACTCTATGTTAATAGCCTTGGCAAAACCAAATTTTGAGCGTTAAGGAAGGGACACTCTGCGTGGCGTAGCCTCAAGATGTGCGGCGAGATGGGGCACGCCTGAACCTAACGCTTGGGGGCTGCACAAGGCCTCCCACGGCGAGGGCGCATCTGTCGAGCCGGAAATCCTCCGGCTTTAGCTGCGGGGAGTGCCAACGAGGCGAGATCGGGCTGCAGAGCGCGGGCAGGGGCCGCAGCTTTAACCGTGGGAGAGATCAAAAACCCCTGGACTTGGGACTGCCGGAAAAAAGACTGAGCGAGAGGGAACTGCGAAGAAGGAGAGGCGGGCTTTGCGACGCGAGGCTTCGTTTTTTTACAAATGTACCCATAATCCCCACAGAATTAAAGTTGATAATCCATTGGGTAAAAAAGCCTTTTCAAGAAAAACTATTTGAAATCAATGAACTATCTACCAACCCGACGCGGGAGGTGGGTAGTTTTTTTATATATACATACACACTCAAAATTATTTTAAGGAGGATTTTGACACATGAACACACGAATCAACTACCTGTACAGAGACCGCGACAACTACAAGGTGCATGGCATGGAGACTATCCGTGGAGAGATCACCGAGAAGCAGATTGAAAGAATCTGCGAGAGTTTGTATGGGGGTGAATATTTTCTCCCGGCTATGGTGGGACTTCCGGCTCTTTCGTTCGGAGACTACATCCCGGAAGTGGATCATCCTTGGTGCGAGCTTGGGGCGATATCATTTGACCTGACTGAGCACAAACCGACCGTTCAGATGTCAACTGAAGAGCTTGTGGAGAAATTCACGCGCGCGGCTCAGACCGGATGGAGCGAGTCCAAGCTGCCCGACGCACAGGCACCCCACAATTGGGAACACCAGCCTTTTGAGGTCGTAACTTCGTATAGTTTCGACGAAACCATCGAGCGAAAGCGGTTCCCGACATACACGGCAGCCAAGCAATGGGCAATCTCGGATATTCTTCGAGAGCTCAGTATTGATCTGCTGGAGAGCGAGCACACTGTCGATTTTCACTTTAACGGGGACGAAGGACAGATCATCGTCACGGGCAAGGTGAATGATGAGGGTGAAACAACGCTGTTTGTAGAGCCGAGTATAACCACCTGGGCGATCGCCGCAGAGCGGAACGGTTAAAGCACACCAAACTAATATTTTTGGCAGGGCGGCACATATGTGTCCCCTACCGGTCAGGAGGAAACATGCGAAAACAAGACATCAACGGATCCTGGCACAGCGGAATTCCATCCTGGGCTGAGCTCAAGAAGATGGCACAGGCTGGTACGATCAGCCAGGTGCTTTCCGAAGGAGACCTTATCCCTATCCGACTGGCGGACGGCGAGGAAAACGCTATTCGGGTCACGCATGACCAGACAGGCAATATGTTCTTCGTGTTTGAAAATTGCCTGGATAAACCGTTTTTTATGAACCGTAACGCAACAAATGCAGGTGGATGGGCAAAAAGTGAGATGCGGGCGTATCTCAATGGAGAGATTGCGAAGCAGCTCCCAGACGATCTGCTGAAAGCGATTGAGCCTATCTCCATCGAGCAGAAAATGCCGGACGAGGCCTATGCGAAGTCCCGCGACAAGCTGTTCCTGCTTTCGGAAGAGCAGGTTTTCGGTAAAAGCAGATTAAACTCCATACCTGAAAAAGGGGTCAGCCAGTTGAGAATTTTTGAGGGCTCACAGGAGTACGGAAAACCGTTTTGGTGGTGGCTTCGTTCGCCGTACTCCGGTAACACCGGCAGTTTCGTCTCTGTCTACTCCAGTGGCGCCGTCGATTTCAATTTTGCGCCCAGTTCCGGTGGCGTGGCGCCCGGCTTCTGTTTAATCGAGCCAAAGAAAATCTAAAAATCAGCTCCGTATGGAGCGTAAAAAAGGAGAAAAAATTATGGCAAACAACTGTTTTTTTACCATGCGAGTTTCAGGGAGAGAAGAGAAAAATATCAGAGAGCTTGTAAACAGGCTGCGGGGTGAGGGCCGTATCGGTTCTCCGTGGAGAGTATTCTCGTCGGACATCGTTGAAGACTTCACCATCTGCCCCAACCGGAAGGATGGACTTGGCTATATGCGAATCGATGGCGACTGTGCCTGGAGCGTCAAGTCCTCCATGATCGATTGTAGGCGAGAACAAAGCCTGCCTTCTGCAGCGGAAGAACTCGACTTAACTATCGAAATATTTTCTTCGGAACCGGGCTGCTGCTTCCAGGAACACTATCTGATCCTCAACACCGGAGACATAGCTATCGAGGAATGCATTGAATACCGCGAGATCTGTGTCGAGGACGCGGAGGAGTCCGGCTTGATTCACGCTGCGCTGGAATTGAACATAACACCAGCGATGCTGAAAGAGGGCACGGTTGAGGACGGCTACATCCATGTTGGAGGATACAGAGAAATGTTTGGGCAGTTCGAGGACCCGGGATCTTCCTTCATGGAAAAGATTCGCCCGGCAGAAAACCCGGCAGCGCGGACGATTTGAGGCTTTTCGCAAGTACAGGCAAAAAGTTTCAAACCCATTGCCCGAACTCTTTAGCTGCTCCAGCCCCACAACTATAATTTGGAAAACAAAAGGAGAAAATAAACAATGTTCAAAATCAAGAAAACCTGCTATAGCGCCACCCCTGGCGTCAACCCCTATACGGATTTTGTACTCAAAACTTTCGCAGACAGGGATGATGCAGAGGAAGCACTGGTTCAGATCGTAAACAAAGAGGTAGAGAGACTCAACCGAGGTGAAGCTGAAGGCGAGTTCATTGCCACCTTCGAGGACGAGCAGCACAGTGCTGTGGTGAATTTCTGGGAAGGCGAAAGTTGCGAAGCAGACCGAGACTATCGGCCTGTAACGGAATATGATATAGTCTGCGATCCCAGAAACTTTACCTATGTGGCCACCAATATTCTTTGGGATGCGGACGAGGACATTTCGGACCTGCCCACATCCGTGATCATCCCTGAGGATGTTTGGGCGATGGGTGGAGATTCCATCGAAGACTATCTGAGTAACCTGACCGGTTTTTGCCACAAAGGGTTCACCCTTGCTGTCAAGCTGTGGGCTCGCGTAGGCGTATCTATGGAGATCCCTGCAGACACCTACGAGCAAATTGCGGCAAATAGCCGCGAAACTCTGATCGAGACGCTGCAAGGCAAGCACGGAACGGTGCTCTTGGATGGCGAGACATATGCCAGGGAAGTGTTTGAATCTCACGGCTGGGCCACTTTGGTGTAAGAAAGGAGAAATCTATGAGTTTTCCAAACAGGACCGTTGTTGAAACCGTAAGAAGAAATTTTCCTGCCGGCAGCAGAGTCGAACTGGTTCGCATGGACGATCCATATTCCAGATTAAAGCCTGGAAGTAAGGGCACCGTTCAGAGCGTGGACGATACGGGGACCATACATGTGCGCTGGGATTGCGGTAGCAGCCTTGGCGTCGTGTATGGCGAAGACAGCTGCAGGAGAATCGGCGGCGAAATTTAATAGTAAATCGACCGTAAACAGCAAAAGTGCTGGCAACTTAAATGTTGCCGGCACTTTTTTTACTTCGAGGCTTCTTTTCTGTGCAGAGGCACTCATAATCGTTACAGAATTAAAGTTGAAATTATCAAAAGGCGCAAAAGCCTTTTGCCGAACATTCTTTGAAAGCAACGAGGCATCTATCGGGCCTTACAGCCTGGGTGGACAACTCTTTATATATAACCAACAAAATACTAAGAAAGGAAAGAAAACAATATGCGAAAACAAGACATCAACGGATCCTGGCACAGCGGAATTCCATCATGGGCCGAACTCAAGAAGATGACACAGGCTGGCACGATCAGCCAGGTGCTTTCCGAAGGAGACCTTATCCCCATCCGACTGGCGAACGGCAAAGAAAACGCAATTCGGGTCACGCATGACCAGACAGGCAATATGTTCTTCGTGTTTGAAAATTGCCTGGATAAACAGTTCCCCATGAACCGTAATCCAACAAATGCAGGCGGATGGGCAAAAAGTAAGATGCGGGCGTATCTCAATGGAGAGATTGCGAAGCAGTTCCCGGACGACCTGCTGGAATCGATTGAGCCCATCTCCGTTGAGCAGAGAATGCCGGACATGACCTATGTGAAGTCCTGTGACAAACTGTTTCTGCTTTCGGAAGAGCAGGTTTTTGGCAAAAGCGAATACTCCAAACCCGAAAAAGGCCTCAGTCAGTTGAAAATTTTTGAAGGTTCAAAGGAATGCAGAGTTAAGAACCGGGACGGAAAACCGTCTTGGTGGTGGCTTCGTTCGCCGTACTCCGGTAACAACAGCATTTTCGTATTTGTCTTCTCCAGTGGCGCCGTCGGTTGGAATTATGCAGACAATTCCGGCGGCGTGGCGCCCGGCTTCTGTTTAATCGAGCCAAGGAAAATCTAAAAATCAGCTCCGTATGGAGCGTAAATAAGGAGGAATTAAAATGGAACAAATTATTTTACACTATGGATGGCAGGAGACACCGGATGGGACTTACCACTCTTTTCGGGCAACAGATATTGAAAACCCAGAAATGAGCAAAGACGAGATCCGGCAAGCCATAGCGGAAGACCTCAACTGCGACCTTTCCGACCCGGATTCCAGCTCTTGCCTGAAATCATCTTTCATGTTGATTCAGGTTCCTACGAACACTGAGTATCGGCTCAGAGAGCAGGGGCGGATGGCGGCAAAAGTCGCAAATATCGATGGGCCGTGGAGCAATAATGCCTGCGAGGGTTACATCATAGAAGCGATGCAGCGGTGCGGCTACGATGCGGATGCCATTGGCACCGTATGCGCCGAGCTGTCTAAATGCTTCGACGAGATCTCTGTAGGGGATGCGGTTAAGACTGCATGCGGTCAAGAAACCACTTCGTTGGCGGCAGGGGATGCTGTAGGAAAGTACAGGTGCCCTAAATGCGGTGCGCAGAAGTTTTCTGCAACTGCACATGTCACCCAGGAGTGGGAGTTGGATGGCAGCGGAGACTTTGCTGAGGAATTGAAGAGCTGTGTTGAAACAACTCACCGCCCAGACGAAGAAGATATTTGGGACTGCATGTGCTGTGGATTCAGTGCTCCTGGCAAAAAATTTCGAACTATCCACTAAAAAATAGGAGGAAATAAAAAATGAGGTAGGGACGACATACGAGTGGTGCGACGGAGCAGAAGCTGCAGTTGCTACCGCATCAAAAAGCCTGGAAGCAGCCAATCGAGCATTTAACAAGAAGGTGCTCTCTATCATGCAAGAGAATACGGAGGAGATGCACGAATGGAGCGATGAAATGTGTGATGACGAGGCGTGTTTGGAAATCAAAGAGACGGAACATGACACCAACAAGGTGGGGTATATCCGTACTTTCGAAATGCGCTTCGGGCATCCCGACAGCAAGCAGTTCAGTTTCTGGACCGTCAGCTTAACCAAAAGAGCGCTTTCCGTGTGCAAGGAGTAACTATCAAAGGTGCCGGAGGATTTCCCTCCGGCACTAAGCGCAAAAAAAAATAGCAAGGAGGACTTTTCAAATGAAAATAAGAGTTTGGCAAATCAGCAGAGAGCGAGATAGTAAATGCCTCGCCTTCCTCAACTACAAAAACACTGCGAGCAAAACCGGGAGGGCGACTATCGACAGGAGCATATACGACTGCATGTTCACCGGGGATGTGCAGGCTGAAAGTCTGGAAGAGGTATTCACTATGTTTAATCTTCGAGCTATGCCCGGGGCAGATGCCTACATCGGCAGGTCCATGTCTGTTTCAGATGTTATCGAAGTAATTGAAGAAACGGGATCTGTTGCGGCAGGAGCATACTTTGTGGATAGCATCGGAGTCCGCAGTGTCGATTTCGCAGCCACACCTGAGCGCATTGAGATGCCTATTGGCAATGGGCGAGTTTTAACCGCCGAGCTAAGTAGAAACAGGTATTTTAAAGAAATCTATCTTGGCTTAGAAACCGACGATGGGCAGCAGGTCCAGGAGTTGGCACTCGTAGGCAATGCATACAAAATCAGCGATACCGACTGCTCTGTTGAGCAGGAAGATAGGGCGCGGGTCTGCGTGTATGGCAACGCAAATCAAGAGGACTACACGCATATCTTCACGATTGATTACAGGGAGGGAGAAGTTGGCGATGACGAAAGCCGAGATTGCTGAAAAACTGCGTTCCGGCGAGGCACTGGCGAATATTCTTGAGCTTCGCTCTGGGGATGAATGCGAGATATTTAAGAGCGATCGGTTTTTACCCGGGAACACCGTTCTGTACATTCCTGACCTCTGGCTCAATGAGTTGGTCATAAACAGGATAGCGTCGGAAGAAGAGATCCAGGACATCATAGATAACTGTTATTCGGGTGCGGACTTCATAGCAGAAGCAGAAGGAGATCTTGAGCTCGCAAAACGGTTGTTTATGTATTGCAATTGGCAACACCCAAGTTCGGCTTTGCCAGAACTGGAAGAGCTGGATAAATAAAAACTTATGGAGGAAAAACAAATGATTGAAAAAATTACTAAAGAAATACGCAAAATGGTAATAGACCATTTTGCATACCACGGAGAGACCATCATCAGCATCAAGAAGGAACTTTTTGGGCCCAAGGATGATGAAGAAATGGCTATCAAGGTTCGGCTGCGGAGCACAGACCATAAAGAGTACGTATCGTTCTGCACGATTGCCTACGACAGCCACAACGAACCGTATATTATGGAGTTGACAAACGGTACAGAAGGCGAGGTGGCAGATGGATGACTGAATGGGTCAAGCACGGAGACATAGTCCTCGTATCCTTTGGCGATATTGCATCCGCCAATGGGCATGAACAGGCTGGATATAGACCTGCCGTAGTTGTCAGTGGCAACGAATACATTGAGAAGACGAACATGATTGTTGCCGCTCCCATTACCACAACGCTCCACGATGATTACATACTTCATCTGAAAGTGCCGGACAATGTGGAGACAAGCACCAATGTTAAAACCGCTGGGACTGTGCTTTGCGAGCAAATCAGGGCTATCGATCCCTACGCTCGTAAAGCAAAGGTCGTAGGGCGAATGCCAGAAGATTTTATGAAAAGGGTCCGTGAAAACTGCAATAGCCTTTTCCATAACTCTTAACTTAATCTGAAGCCTCGGTGAAAACCGAGGCTTCTTTTTTAGGAAAAGGTACCCATAATCTGCGTAGAATCAAAGTTGAAAATTTGAACGGTCTCAATGGGCCGTTTAAAAGCGCATTTTAAATCAATGAGTTGTCTACTGTGCTGCGCAAAGCGGAAAACCAGACGGCTCTTTATATATACATACACATTCAACATTTCATACTTAAAGGAGGAACAAAAATGAAAATTCGGGACATTAAAATGGATGGATACGCTGTATTCACCAAGGACAAAGATGAGCTTATGGATGAGGTCTGCCGTATGGAGGCTGATTCTCACTGGGATTCCGGCGTTGCCGGATCCGGTATTGCAGTATTTGGCATCGAACCACTGGAGGTGCCCAGCGTCCAAGCCGATGCAAAGAATGGTGGCGGGAAGTATGGCTTTATTGCCAACGCGGACTCATTAGATGAAGCAACTATCCTGGACACCGCAAACGGCTGTGGGCTTCTGGTTTCCTACAACTACAACTTGCATGCCGCCAGAGATACTGCTGTATCCGGGCTCCACGAAACCGCAAAACTTTACGGTAGTGCGTTCGGTCGTATGGACGCTCATACGCACGCCACAGTTCTGCAATACGGTCTCAATGTGGCTAAAACCACGAATTTGGTCCTGCAGCGCTGCGGCAAGGTATCTGCGGTTCATAGTTCCAGCTATGAAATCATGCCGATTTCGCGGCTTCTGCAGATCCTGGACAAGGAATTACCGTCTCGATTCGGCGAATGTAAGTTTTTGCACGGGACAAATGGGCACGCTCTGACAACAGCCATGTGGTCGCTAAACGACGCCCAGCAGGATATTCTTGACCGCTACCAGAAGGCGCTCGACTCTGCAGGCTTCCCGACCATCATGCCTGTGGCATGGATGCCGGCTGTATATTTCGAGTCTTCCGACACAGCATTAAGCGCTGCACGCGCAGTTCCGGTATTCATTGATGATGCGGGATGCGTGAGCCGTTTCACAGAGGGCGTGCAGATCAAGCACGTTAAAAGTGCCGGTGGCTGCGGTAAGTTTGCCGAGGAAGTTGAGAAAATGTGGTCACTCTTTGATGAAAGCATGGAAAAAATCGCCGACATGGCGAAGGTCATTGTCAACCACCCTGCGAACGCTTTTGTTGGCGTGTGCAACAAATTGCAGATCCCGGCGAAGTGGGCAGAGAAAACCAGAGCTTTTTTGGACGGGTACCAAGTCAACGGGCAGCAGTTGAGCGCACATGACATCTATGTCATTGCAACGCGCATTCCCAAGCACGCAAAAGAACTCGGCGCTGCCGAGACCGTCATCAAGAGCCTGACCGAACAGATCGGCAAGATGCTTGATGTGGAGTGGAAAGACTATGATGTTGGCGGCAGTGTTGCGTGGGGAAATAAGTAATTTGTAACCTATTCACAGACAGAATTTTTAAAGGAGGAAAAAATATGAGCGTGTCATATTGGGCAATCATTGGAATCGGAATCGATGCAGAGAGGCTGTACCCGTATCTGAATCCTGTTAAGTGCGCTGAGTTTCTTAACAAAGAGCAGGACGATCTGCATTTCACTCCGGAAATGTGTACTGAAGACAAACTGCAGTTTTATCTTCGGGATCTGGAATGCCCGTTCGAACATTTTGCAGATATGCTGACATTCTGCGACGACACAGACACCTTAACCTTCTCAACGGACGAGTGCGGAGACAGCTATTTTTACTATCCGCCGAGTTTTCCGTGGGACGCGGTAAAAAACGAGCCCAAATCTCTGGAGGAGGTACACCAGCGCATTGCAAACGCTGTGAATTGCCTGTGCGACATCAGCAGAGAAGAACTGGAGGGCCTCATCGACAACGATCTCTATATAATTTGTGGGGCATAAATTGAAGGAGGAATTACACATGTATTTCGAAGCTAATATTGCAAGGCCGCAGTTCGCTGACCCGGAAAAGACGAAGCGGTTCATTCGAGGCGCATCGGTTATTGTCGAGCGGCACAACGCGCTGAATTCGGCGTTGAATGCCTATCAGGCAAAATACAACAGACCGCCTGAACGCTTTGCACACTACGCAGCACAGGTGTTTTCAATGTACAGCGCCAGTAAGTTTGATGCACTTCCTGCAGAAAAACTTGCCGATCTGGCAGCTATGCTGGATGACGGCACCACGGAAATTCTGCCTCGTCTGGAATGGGCGGGCACGGAAAGTGTTGTGGACTGCCGCTTTCTTTCCAATGCGGATTGGGAGCTGGTCCGGCATGTCGGCATTGGCGGGAGTGACGCTGCATCGATCATGGGGATGTCTCCTTACAAGACCGCTCTCGACACATACTACGACAAAGTAGGTATGATTGCGGACGGAGACAGGAAGGAACGCCAAGCAATCTTCGATCGGGGCCACTACATCGAAGACCGTGTTATCGATGAATTCTGCAGAAGAAATCACGCTGTAAGAATTCCGGAGCATCGAATGCTGCGCCGGTCAGATCTGCCGTTTATTACGGCGAACATCGACGCAATTTGCCGGATGCCAAACGGAGAACTGGTGGTTTTTGAAGCGAAGACTACGGTAGCGGAGAACTTTGCGGCGTGGCTGCCGGGATGCGTTCCACCGCAGTATGTGCCGCAGATGCGGCACTACCCGTCTGTGCTAAATAATCCGGCGAGTAATCGCCCGATTGTTGGCACATACATCGGATGCCTTTTTGTGAAGGATGCTTCTGTTGCCGGTGTTTACGCAGGATCCTCCTATAATACGGAGGACTTTAAGTGCGAATATATGCCGGCAGACGAAAACATGGAGCGTGACCACATCGATGTCATTGCAGACTGGTGGAATGACCATGTGTTGGCACAAACGCCCCCCGACCTTTCTGGGACAGACGCCGCGCGGAATATTCAGACCTTAAAGAGCCTGGAGGCGGACGGCGATCCGGAAGAAATTCAGGAATTCCCTGCGTGGGAGTGGAAAGACGCTGTCTCTGAGCGTATGGCAGCAGACGCAAATGTGTCCGCTGCAAGAAAGGCCTTGGAAGACGCGGAGGCCGCAAGAGCGAATATTGACCAGCGCTTCATTGAGGCATTGGAAGGCCACACGGAAGGTCGCATGCCGGTTAACGATCAGGAGTATATCGAGGTTAAATACTCTCCTCGCTCTCGCGTGGTGGTTGACACAGAAGGTCTGAAACTCGCAATTAGCGGTCTGCAGGCCTATGGGCTGCCCAACGAGGCGATTGATGCGCTGAACGGCACGATTCAGAGAAAAGAAGGGGCCAGAGTCTTCAGCCTCAAACTGAAGAGGATAAAAAAGGCGCCTGCAAGAAAAACAAAATAATGTACGGAAGGAGAAAAACAAAATGGCGGATGCCGCTACTGTCACATTGACAGCCACACCGTCATTTACGGTGTTCAGCGGAAGTACCGGTTTTACGGTACTCCGCTGCAAAACACCGGACGGAGATACTGTTACGGTGACGGGCCAGCAACTACCTGACCCAAAGAAAACCAAAGCCCTCTGTTACGAATTCGGGGGCAGGTGGAAACAGAGTGCAAAATACGGAGACGCCTTTGCCGCTGAATTTTTTGAGCCCACAAAGGGGACATCTCAAAAATCCTTCGTTTCCTATCTTGGGTCGCTTAAAGTCGGCTGGGGTGTAAAGATGGCGAATGCCGTGTGGAATATTCTTGGTGAAAACTGCTGGAAAGCGATTGAAAACGATCCAAAATGTTTACTGGGAATATCCTATGGCAAGAAGCACATCTCACAAAAAGACCTTGACAGGCTGCTGAAGGCGATGAAGGACAGTACCGAAGACCGACGGGTGTATGAATTGTTGAGTGGAAGGCAAGGATTTGAATTTCGGAAGATTTCAAAGCTCATTGCTGCCATGCGAGAGAAGGGCGTTGTAGACATCGCTGAAAAAATCAAGCAAGACCCCTATGCATGTGCCGGGATGGTGGATTTTTCTATCCTGGAGGCACTGGCTAATGAATTCAATGCCCCTATCGACGATCCGCGTCGGTTGGCTTCTGCTATGCGCACCAGCCTTGGCATCGTCGCTTCTCGTGGACACACCTGTGTCCCTGCCGAAGAGTTGCTGAACATTTTCAGTGGGACCCTCACGAAGTACCGTAACGGAGGATTGCCGGATAAAACGCTGAAAGCATACATCCGGACGATGTGCGAGAGAAAACGCCTTGTTTACCAGGGCGGATACATTTTCTCCGCTTATCGCAAGGAAATCGAGCAGGGGATCGTAGATGAAATTGTCAGACTCAACCGGTCAAAGCGTGATTTGCCTAACCGGCTGGACCAAATCATTGACGAGTACGAAGGGATTGCGGGCATCACATTGGCGGACTCCCAAAGGGCTGCCGTAAAGAATGTTTTTGGACACGCGCTAAGTATCGTTACAGGCGGACCGGGTACTGGTAAAAGCACTATTACAAAGGCGGTGCTTTATGTACATAAGGTCATCTATGGGGAAGATTCTTGCCCCGTTCTACTGGCACCAACTGGCAAGGCCAGCAGAAGAATGAGCGAATGTAACGATGGATTCCCAGCCAGCACTATCCATTCTGCAATCGGCTACCAAGGCGAAGGTCCAGACGGACGAATGCAGTTCTCGACGGACGACGACTTCAAGATTGAAGGAAACCTCATTGTAGTAGACGAGGTGTCAATGATCGACAATGCTATCTGTTGGGCCTTGCTGCAGCGCATCCCGGACGGGGCGACAGTTGTTTTTGTAGGAGACCCGCAGCAGCTACCTTCTGTAGGCGCAGGAAATGTGCTCTACGAAATGATCCGCAGCCAGGGGGTATCTGTCACAACGCTTTCGGTTATCTTCCGCCAAAAGGGCGGAGGAAGCAACCCCATCATCGAAAACGCTGCCAAGATCCGAGATGGCGACAATAATTTGGACCTGTCCAAGAACACATTCTTCTTCGTAGAACGCGAAAGTGCGGAAGATATTGAAAACACCGCTATAAAGTATTACCTGAAAGTTGTTGAAAAGTACGGCATTGACAGCGTGCTGCTACTATGCCCGTACCGCAAGGCCGGAGACATTTCTGTGAACCGGTTCAACAAGCAGATCCAGGCTATTCTGAATCCGTATAAGGACGGGCAGGGATACATTATGGCAAATGGTATCTCCTTCCGCGAGAAGGACCGCGTGATGCAGACGAAGAACACACCACAAGCTAAGAACGGCGATGTGGGAGTTATTAACCGCATTGAAAGCGTTGAAGACGAAAAAGGACGATGGAAAACCATGGCCTTTATTGAATTTAACGAAGATGGAAATGAGTTGGAGTATGGCCCGGAGGAAATGGCTGATGTGGACCTGGCTTACGCCTGTACGGTCCACAAAAGTCAGGGCTCAGAGGCGGCCACAGTTATTATGACGGTGGCACATCAGAATCCTCTGGGGCTTAAACGAAACCTCATTTACACCGGCGTGACCCGCGCAAAGAAAAATGTAGTGATGATCGGACAACGCGAGTCCCTGAAAAAGGGAATTGAGGATAATAAAACGGATGTCCGTTATACACTGCTGGGAGATCGCCTTCACCAAGCACTCTGCATCAATAACCAATAACATTTTATTTATTCAAGGACCTGCACCTTCTTGCAGGAGAAATGGAGAACAATTATGTTGAACAAGGTATTTATCATGGGCCGTCTGACTTCTGATCCCGAGCTGCGCCGTACTCAGAGTGGTACTGCAGTTGCCAGCTTTTCGCTGGCAGTAGACCGCAACTTCAAGGGGCAGGATGGAGAGAAGGGAACTGACTTCATCAACTGCACCGCATGGCGAAACACAGCTGAGTTCGTCAGCAAGTATTTCGGCAAGGGCCGTATGGCTGTTGTTGAAGGCCGCCTGGAGGTTCAGAACTACAAGGACAAGAACGGAGAAAATCGCACGAGCACCCGAGTCGTCGTGGATAATATTTATTTCGGTGACTCTAAGCGTGGCGATTCTGGCAACGAGAGCAACAACGGTAGCAATGCATATGCACCCGCATATGCGCCCGCGCCTGCTGATCAGCCCGCTGCGGATTCTCAGTCTCAGTTTACTGAGTTGGCTGAGGATGACGATCTGCCGTTTTGACCTCTTGCGTTCAACTGCATCAGCGCAGTAGAACACAGCCCCGGCATTACGCCGGGGCTTCTTTTTTTGGCGAAGGAACCTATAATCCCTATGTAAAGAATCAATAGAAAGGAGTGGAAATGGATGGACGATCTGTTTAATAAACTGTCTACATTTATCGCAGGACTCGGATTGGATCAGTACGCTGCGCTGGTACTTGTGATCGTTGCCGTTGTTGTGGCGCTGAGTGTGGCAAAGAAAGTGCTTTCCGCAGTTTGTTCTGCGGTCGGACTGCTGGCTGCACTGTATTTCGTGCAACCGGAACTGTATCAGAAGGCAATCCACGCACTGGGAGTTCTGTGGGAACGGATTACGGCTTAACGCAAAAGAAAAGAGTGGTTCGCATTGAACCACTCTTTTCTTTTGCACAAATTGTTCCCGCGCATCGTCGCCCGCCTCGTTTTCTTTCCCACTCCCGCCTAAGCTGCGCAAACGACTTAATGCAGAGAGACGACGGAAACATGGCGGGGAAGATTTTGGAGAAGAGAAGGGAAGCGTAGAGAGTGTTAGAGAAGGAAGGAGAGTGAGGCGGGCCTAATACTTAAACCTCTTTAGTTGCACCACAGGAACACTCATAGTGGTCCAGGTCTTCTACTGTTTGTGTTCCGACTTGAACGTCCTCATACTCCTCATATGTTCTGCTACTCTCTCCACTTTTCATGTGGGCAATCATATGAGCGTCCAGCTCTTCGTCTGTACTGTCTATACCAAACTTCGCCCCACAGGCTGCGCAAATGGTGTAACAAACCTTCTCGTATACAGGAATTTCAATAGTCTTATACACAGGCTGCCAATTGTGAGTGTGGGCTGGCTGACTGCTCCCACTACCAGAGGAAGATGTCCCTCCGGAGCTACCGGAAGAACCGGAGCTACCAGACGACCCACTGGAATTGGAGCTGGAACTACTACCAGAAGAAGAACTATCGCTGGAACTGGAACTGCCGTTGGGGCCGGAAGAGGAACCAGAAGTTCCAGAGGGGGACTGTTCACTACTGCTGGTTCCGGCTGTATTTTCTCCGCCTTTAGGCTCAGAATCGGACGGTTTGGAAGGCCCGGCGTCCCCGGCAGTTTTCACAGGAACATACTCAGCTACTTGCTCCGCCTTAACGGCAACCTCGCCGTTCTTGTCTACGATGTTACCGGCATCGTCCAGAGCGTAGCTCTTAACCGGGTTCCCGTCCTTGTCTACCAGGGTTTTCGCACCGCCTTCGGTGGAAAAAACATACAGGGTACTTGCCACAGATGGATTTGCCTCGTTGGCATCGGTGTTCGTGTTCTTCTTACCGCATCCAAACAGAGAGACACACATAGCCAGTGCAAGGACAATCGCTACTATCTTGCTGAAATTCTTACGCATACAATCAAATTCCTTTCTATTTATTTCTTGACCTTAGTATATCCGAACGGGAACTCCATGGCAATACACTTGCCGAAATAACTTTTTCCAGCAAGAACAAGGAGGGGGCATATAGCCCCCTCCTTGCTTTCACTTAAAGCTGATCTCCTTTACTGCTCAGATGCGTTATCCTCGCGTTTGCGCTTGTTGGACGCCATGTAGATCCCAATTCCGGCAGCCATCATAGCAGAACCAGTACCCATCAGTAGGTAGGAGGAGGTTCCGTTATCTCCGGTCTTGGGAGCGTGAGACACAAACACAGACTGTGCTGCGTCGTTGATGTCTGCATGAGACGCCAACTCCGTTTCACCCTGCGTGAGGGACTCAAATACCACAAGAGTCGTCCCTTCAAGCTCAATAGCATCAAAACGGAACTTTACATCAACGCTGCCAGAAGATTCCTTCGGAACGAAAGTTGTGCTGGCAGTAATCTCGTTACCGGACTTATCCAGAACGATCTTCCCGGTTTCTTTATTCATGAGCACTCCGGAAACGATGTATTCATGACCGGGCACCAGTCCCTCATAAGAAACAGTATCAACGAGAGCGACATTTTTTCGAGCGGTGAACTCGTGCTGACCGCTTACGGTCGCCTCTGTCTTGATTGCGGGGTTGTTTACAAATATAGACTGCTCGGCATCTTCCGGGTTTGCATGGGTGGCAACAGATACACCATCTAAGGAAACTTGCTCGAAGGCAACTACAGTCTCGCCGCGAAGGGCGGATGCATCAAAGGTAAAGGTAACAGAGACCTTACCATCAGCGGACTCCGGTGTGAATTCCTTCTTCACAGAAACAGGCACGCCGTTGGCACTAAGCAAACCTTCGCCGGTAGACTTAATAACAAGCGTACCATTGACTTCGTAGGTCTTGCCCGGTATCAAGTTACTATAAGAAACTTCATCTACCAGAGTGACGAAAGCAACAGGATCAACAGCCTTTGCTCCGCTTTCATCGGTCATCACAGTACCAATCTTGGGGATGTAAACGGTCTGATCCCCATCGTCGATATCTGCGTGAGTAGCAACGATCTGGCGCCCCAAATACATCTGCTCAAAAGCAACGACCGTTTTGCCAGCCGTGCTGGTGCCAGAGAACACAAAGGTTACATCTACGGATCCATTCGCTTCCTCAGCAGTGAAGGCAGTCTCGGCAACAATCTCCTCGCCGTTATCGTCGAGGACGGCCTCGCCAGTAGACTTATCCATAAGAGCTCCCTTAACCGTATATTCTTTGCCGGGAATCAGGTTCGCATAAACAACAGTATCGGTCACAGTGACCTCACCGGTTGCTTCTACGATATGATTTCCAGCCTTGGATACAGCAGTGGTGTGGATTTCAGGGATGCAGACAGTTTGCCCAGCATCGCTAATATCCGAGTGTGCAGCGACCTCTGCACCCTTGTAAACCAGAGACTCAAACACAACGACGGTTTTACCCTTCGCGCCTGTACCAGTAAACGCAAAAGTTACATCCACGCTGCCGTCTGCCGCAGCAGAGATAAAGGTCGCAGTAGAGGTAATCTCCTTGCCGTTATCGTCCAGCATGGCCTTGCCGGTGTCCTGATCCATCAGCTTGCCGTTCAGAGTATACTCTTCGCCTGGAATCAGATTCTCATATTTTACGGTGTCGATGATGCGCATATTCCCGGTAGACTCTACCAGTTTGCTGCCGGCATCAGAAACAGCCGTAGTGTGGATCTTTGGCAGATATACGGTCTGGTCGGCATCCTCAATATCGGAGTGTGTGGCCAGCAGATGCTCGCCGCAAAACAGGCTCTCAAAGGCGACTATCGTTTTGCCTGCCAGAGTAATGCCCGGGAAAGAATATACAACATCTATGTTCCCGTCTGTGGAATCTGGCGTAAATGTGGCGGTTGCCTTAATTTCTTTCCCAAGATCATCCAGCATGGGCTTGTCGGTGGATTTATCCATTAGAATCCCGGAAACGGTATACTCCTTGCCGGGAATGAGATTGCGATACGCCACAGTATCGGTAATGGAGATGTTTTCCTGCGCCTTGCTGATATGTGTACCCTGTTCGCTTTTTGCTGTAGTTCCGATAACAGGAAAGTGAACGGTTTGATTCTCATCTTCCATATCCCGATGAGAAGCGATAACCTCATCTCCTCGCATCAGTTCCTCAAATGCTACTACGGATTTCCCAGCGAGGCTGGCACTATCCAGGGAGAACACAACCTCCACAGAACCGCTGGCAGCTTCAGCCGTGAACTGCACCTTGGCAGTTACAGGAGCGTCATCCGCATCCCGCAAAGCATCGCCGGTCTCATGATTCATGAGCTTTCCAACGATTGTGTACATCTTGCCGGGAGTCACATTGGAATAGTACACTTTATCTGTAAGGACGGTATTCTCTGCAGCCTGAGCGATATGCTCACCATTCACAGTAGCTACGGTGTCAATGAATGGATCATTGATAGAGACGGTCTGGCCTGCGTCTGAGAGATCGGCATGAATGGCAATATCCTTGCCGTTATACTGAATCGTTTCAAATGCAACTACGCTTTTGCCGCCCAGCTTGCGAGCATCGATAGTAAACGGAAGGATCGCCGTTCCATTGGGCTCATTCGGAACAAAGGTGACGGTGGATGTTACGGGGGTTCCACCCTTATCCAGAAGAGCATCGCCGGTCTCCTTCACCATCAGCTTACCAACAATAGTGTACTCCTTGCCGGGGATGAGATTCTCATAGGCAACGGAATCAAACAGCTTTACGGTGGGAAGCGGATCAGAAACCTTGTTCTCATCATCCGTTTTCAGGGCCGTTCCGATATCCGGCAGGTGGACGGACTGATCTTCGTCCTCAATAACCGCATGCTCGGCTACAGATTCTTCGGCGTAAAGCAGAGATTCAAAGGCAACCAGAGTCTGACCACTCAGGGCGCCGGCATCAAACACAAAGGAAATATCAACCTTACCGGAAGATTTCTCCGGCACAAAGGTCTTGCTGGCAATCACCGCATTTCCGTCGGCATTCAGCAAAGCCTGACTTGTCTCCTTAATCATCAGCTGTCCACTGACGGTATAGGCTTTTCCAGGGATCAGGTCCGCATAAGAGACGGCATCTACCAGGGCAATTTTATCGGTTGCAAGAGCGATATGCTCGCCGTCCACAGCAGCGGTAGTACCGATCTCGGGGTTCGTTACTCGAATAGTCTGCCCTGCATCGTTGATATCTTCGTGGCTACACACGAGAGACTCGCAATAGAGAACTTGCTCGAAAACGACCAATTCTTTGCCGCGTAGCTGGCTGGCGTCAAACACGAAGTTTACATTTGCCGTGCCGCTGCTCTTCTTCGGGGTATATACTGTCTTTGCAGTAATAGGATTGCCCGCCTGGTCCAGAACGGCCTCGCCTGTCTTTTTATCCATCAGTGTACCGACGAAGGCGTACTCACTGCCGGGAGTCAGGTTCTCATAGGAGACCGTATCTGTTAGCGCCACAGAAGATACGGGGGCTGCCAGCTTTTCACCGTCTACCTGAGCAGTGGTGCCGATAACAGGCGCTGGGACATGAACCGTCTGATCTGCATTATTCAGATTCTTTTCAGCGGCAACAACTTCGGATTTTTCCTTAAAGGTACGAACAAGCTCTACATAGGAGACAATATCGTGACCACCCAGGAGTGTGGTGTCAAAAATATAGGTCAGAGTTACCGTATCCGTATTGCTATAGCTGGGCTTGACCTTGGCAGTAGCTGTAATGCGGTTGCCGGCATCATCCAGAACAGGATTACCGGTTTCCTTATCAACAAGCCATCCATTCACGGTATAGTTCTTCCCGTAAATCACATTGGAGAGCTGTACGGTATCCTTGATTTTTGCTTTCTTCCCCAGAACTACTTCTTTGCCGCCGTCAGATGCAGCGGCAACAGTGGTGATAATAGGCTCGCTATCGTTTTTGACGGTGAAATCTACTATAGCAACATAAGTCTTGCTGCTTGGATTAAGCCTGTCCAGAATGTAGCTGTCAGCAGTTACATCAAAAGATACGCCATCGATCAGCTCACGGCTGATATAGTAACCGCTGGGGGCCTGAATCTCAATCAGCTTATAGCCCTTGCCATAAGGCAGAGGATTGCTGGTTTTGATATACCCCTTGCTGTCACTCTTAAAGATGTCCTCACCGGTGATAGGATCTCTATACAGGCTACCGTCCGGATTGCGGATCTGGAATTGTGACCCCGTTTTGATGGGTTCGCCATCAAAAGCATCGACTTTCAGCACACGCAGGTATGCCTCGATGGGCACATTGTTCAGAAGATAATAATAGGTTTTGCCATTTTCTTCAATCTCTACCTCGAAATCAGGAACCAGATTGGAGCTGGGAAGCCCCTTTGACTGGTGCATGACATAAGTGCCGTAAGGAAGGTCCTTGGTCTTTGCCCAGCCCTTCTTATCGGTGGTCAGCAGATCGCGCTCGGAATCCTTGGCGTTATCGTAGCTGCCGGCAGATTTCAGATAAATCTGGAACTCTGCGCCCTTCTCCGGATGCTCCATGGCGATGGAGCCGTTGTCGGAGTGCTTCACAATTTCCACATTGCCCTTAATGACCTGATCCTTGCTGGTAACGGTCAGTGTGCTTTTCTCAACTGTGAAGTTTTCAGCTTCCGCAGTCAGGGGGTATACAGACTCATCCAGAAGATAGCCGACAGGAGGAGTGATCTCCTTGATGGTATAACCGGCACCGCAGGTATAGTAATTGGTGGTAATTTTACCACTATCATCCGTGGTATACTGGTCAAGGAGTTCCCCGTCCTTATAGACACCATAGATAGCACCTGCCAAGCTCAGGCCTGCCTGCGCTGTATCAAATTCAGCGTCCTTCTTTACCAGTTGTACATTGAACTTCTTCAGTACATTCTGGAAGTTGATCTTTGTAACCTCGTTCCAGTTTACGGCTGCAGACTGATTGACGGGCACAACATAACGGATGCCGGTATCTACCTCTTCAATGGTATAATCTTCATTAGAGATCAGCACATCATTGAAGGTTGCAACACCTGCTGCATTGGTGGTAGCCACCAGATTGATCTCGTCGCCATTAAGCGCCGTGCCGGTGAGGCGGAAGTCCACGCCCTCCACCAGGCCGTCCTCGGAAGATTTTGTGACTTCCAGAGAGCCGCGTTTCAGAACATTGGTAAAGGTAACGACGGCGGGCTTATCCGCATCAGGAAAAACCGTTACCGTCTTCGATTCCTGAGGCTCATAGATGTTGATGCTTTCCTCCGTTACAGTATAGTCGCCGCAACGCATATTGGGAATAGAGATGCTGCCGTCTTCGCCGGTAGCTACAGTCATATCCACATCTTCCGGACCGCCCTGCACACGGAACTTGATACCGGAAATATTGCCATCAGCCGAATACTTGACGATCTTGATGGGCTTGCGAATAGCAACATTGGTGGAGGTGGGAGCATTGTAAGATTCAATAATCTCTGCATCTGCGCCGTTTGCCGTAATGCGGACGATGTGAACTGTATCATCAAGAATATAACCGTAAGGAGACTTGGTTTCTTGAATTAAAACAGTTCCAATCGGAATAGTTGGTCTTCCACTTGCCGCCGTATACAGTGCATCGCCAGAAACCTTAAAGGCATTACTGTATCTACAGACACCATCTTGCGTTTCGAACACCCATATTCTTGTAGGAGACCCACTTGCCTCTGCTGCTGCTACAGTATTATATTGCCCATCGTAATACCGATATGTAAATTGTGCGCCGGTGAGCGGCGTTTTATCATCGCCTTGCTTACTTATGAGAACACCAACAGGGTCGGATTGCGGCGCATCAGAGGTGCGGATCACAGCCGTGCTGCCACTGGTCACGGTGATAGATCCAACATTTGTGTTAAGCGCATATCCCTTCGGCGCGGTCAGTTCACGCCAGTAATAGTTCCCAGCGTCCAGTTCCACGGTATTGCTGTTGCCGTTGGCATCAGTCGTCAACGTTGCCAAACGATTGCGGTCATTTTGCGCATTGCTGTAATTTGCATATATGCCGTATGTTGCACCGGAAAGGCTATAGCAGCTATTTCCGCTGGTGATGTTGGAGTTGCTACTGGTTTTTACCAATGTCAGCTTACCAAAGGGCTTCTGACCCCAAACCAGCAGTTCCTGGGCACCGTTACCGCCGCTCGTGATCCAGGCGCCAAAACTGTTGGGGATGTCGCTCCCATCCAGGGCTTTCCCTTCGCTTACTGCGTTGGCTCTGGAGATAAAGTTCCTTGCTTGGTTCATGAGAACTCCGTTATGAACGCCAGAATAAATCTCAGAAGCCGCCTCGTGCAGGTTCCAAACAGTCTTGTCTCTCCAATAGAACAGATTCTGCTTGGACGCCTCATATGCAAGTGCTCGCAAAGCGGGGGAGGCCGGCGTCATAGAAACCGTTGAGCCCGTGCTGGGGTTCTGCAGCCCAACATGAGCACAAAGCCCGTAGTATTTACCATTATCCAGAGTAAATACGCCGCAGGTCTCATCTTCATGATTCATTGTGGTAACATTTGTTACCGTTGCTGTCATAGTTTCAGTCGCTCTAACGGGACTGATACCAGCAGGAATCAGAAGGACTACCGCCAGAAGACCTGCAAGCAGCTTATGTACAGATTTCGTTTTCTTTCGCATACATATCATTTCCTTTCTAATTTAATGGTATATATACAACACAGCGGGGCAGAGATTATGGCAATTAGTGGCCCCGAGTGTGAATATTTGAATTTGTAGGGTGTGCTTTCCCGCCTCACCCTCTGCACAGCTCTTGCCCTGCACCGTACCGCGTTCGGAAACGCTTTTTCACGGCAAGAGAAGGCACAGAAAAAATATGTGAACGCCAAATGCCGGAGGGGCGGCGTATCCCACATCTCAGGTTCCTTGTTCAGGAACGTTGGGAGCCTTTCCAACCTCGGCAAATGGCGACACAATGAAATATTAACTTTGCTGCGCTCTGAACTCCGCCTCTGAGCCTATAGGGCCGGTGGTGGCGAGAATGGTAGAATCATAGGCGGAATGGAAATAGATCCGATAGGCGATACCCGCCTCAAACCTTTTATTTTTCCGCACCGGCATCTCAAATTCCGCCACAGCGCCGTTGGCCGCTTCAAATACGACAGTATAAGAATTCTGCACAAAATTCATAATGCCCTTATCTCGCACGGAGAGGCAAAGAGCGTCACATTCTGTGATTTTCCCGTTTTTGTAATCCCTGCGAATAGAGGATGCCAGATAAAGCAGATACAAGGCGGGAAATGCGACAATAAGCCCACAGACGCTCTTCACACAGATTGATGCTGCGACGCCTATGCAAAAGAAGATTGCTGCAAAAGCGTATCGCTTGAGTGCAAGATCTACCAGGGGTTGCGGCATCTCCACAGCAGGGATATTCTCAAAGGGCTCTGTATGCTGCGTGTTAGATTTCTCTTCCATAATGTTCTCCTCTTGATTAGCTCATCACAGAATGAATCATATCGGAAACAGGGTTAAGGAAAGGAATCTGAAGTGCGCCGAAATACTGAGCCGCAACGACACCGGCAGCGAGAAGAACTGCGCCGGCAACGATAAGCCCGACAACAAGGCCGGTACGGTGCTTTTTCTTCTGAAATACGGTAGCACTGCGCTTTGCGGCGTCATCTGGCTTTGCGCTCGGAGTGTCGGCGGTATCATCTGCTTTGCTTGCTTGCGAGACTGGCGCCTCACTTGCCGGTGTCGTTGCGACCGCTGGCTGTGCCGTCGGTGCCGACACTGCAGTGATATTCTTCTGCCGCCTATACTCGTCTACGGTATCCTCCCGTGGGCCGGGAGCTGCGGACTCAAACTTTTCCTTGGGAACTTTTGCCACCGCTCCGGTCAAACGCCCATATTGGTCCATCACATAAAAGTTCCCGGTAGATTCATCATAAAAGCCGGTAAACCTTCCACGAGAAAATAAGGCCGATTTTACCGGAAACTGCTTGATGCGATCCAGCTCATCCTGCGTTACATACTGACGATTTCCTTTTACATTCATATTTTTATCTTGAGGCTATAAGCCTCGTCCTCCTTCCGTTTTCTTCGCTTTTTTCTGCGGAGCTTTTGCTCCGCCTTCCATTGGCTCTATATATTATAGTGTGTTGCTTTTGATTAGCTTTGTCAACTCTGAAAATGAATTTTATTCAAAATGAGCAAAGTTTTTGTTGACAAGATGGAAAAATCGTGTTAGCATATTTGTACAAGTTAATTAAAATAGGAAACAGAAGGGAAGATGATTTCATGAATTCGTTTTGGAATAGAGCCACCATAATTGAGACGGAAAGAAAGAATTTCGATTCGAGTATGCGCTTGATCGATGCTGTTGTATCCAGAATTAACGCAATGAATATTGCGTCTGAAGATAAAGAAAAAATTTTTAAGAAACTAACCAAGGACCTTTCGGGGAACGGGGTCCGGAGCTTGACAACCAGCGCGGGCAGAGGAGATAACGGGATCCCTTATAAGCAGGTCACAACACGGGTACTCCCGGAATTCCTGACTGTGGCAAAGATGAGCCTGCAAGACTTTTGGGAAGTCTGCTTCCCGGAGTACAAGCTGATTGAACTTATGCCGGAAGACGCGGATCCCAATGACCCGAAGTACCAGAATGTTGACCGGTATTTATCTAAGGAATTATCTGACCTGTATCGGACGCTGGACAGAATGGACAAGGAGACGAGGCGGGAAGTCGGGAAAATCGCTATGATGCTCACTCCAACATTTTGGCATAGCGACCTGGACGAGCTAATGACAATGCGCAGACACCTCGGCGGAGACCGAGCGGCTGTAGGTGCGGAGAAGAATCCGTATCTTGCTATGGGACCTGTGGGAAAAATGTGGGCACTCATCCAAAGAAAGTTCCTGGACGATGAGGCGCTGCCTAAGCGTGAAAAAAAGGCGCCGGCGGGAAGCCAGGCTAAGGCTGTGCTGCATAAGATGCGCATACGCAGACGACAAGGTTTCCGCGTCACAGCACTGCCCGTGGTCTGCAATATTTTTGGGGTCTCCTTACACCATATCCTTAATATGCCAGATGAGGTTAAGCTCTACGCAAAGGAAGACGGAACTGAGCAGATCGTGACCGCTTACACATTTATGAGCGAAACGAACAAGCAGATTTTCCGTGATATGCTCACGAAGGGAGGATTTGCAAAATGATCCAGAATATTGAGAAGCCTTTTTTTGATAGAAAGAAAATTGCCGAAATAATTAACCCCACTCCTCTGTGTGACGCAATTGGAGACGAGGAGGAGCTGCGCGAAGTAGAGGTCGATGAGCAATTAGAAGACAATGCGGGGAAAGCGGTTAGCAAGGAAATTAACAAATGCTACGAAAAATCCTCTAATTATTTGGCTGCACTGATTTCTAATTGTGGATATTCACTTCGGGATCTCGCACTTATAACAGAGATCTCGGCGACCTCGTTGTGCAGGGTTATGAATAGAACAGAGGATATTGATCCGGGGCGCCGGTTCGCCCCGTGGCTCAAAGCGGAGGTACTGGCAGCCGATGTTCTGGGGATCCCTTGCTCGGATATGTATATGGGTGAAAACGATCCCGTTTTGGTACCGAAGAAGTTCGTGCCGATCCTTGAAATGCTGCGCAATGCGCCCGCTTCCCTTAATAAGACTTATACCGCAATTATTCTGGATGAGCTGAGGACGGCAAAGGCGCGGGAAAAGATGCTGCCGGAGCTTACCACTGCGCAAAGGAAGGCTCAAAATGTTGTAGACAGACTGAAAGACTTGGCAGGGGATAGGTTTGCCAATCCGGAAAACCCTGTTTACAATACCCCACATTCTGTAAGCGCAGTCTTCCGGAAGTTTTACAAGTACGCAGATAAAACGAAGAACGGTATACCCGCTACACCGCCTACGGCAAGAGTGATGATACGGATGACGGCTTTTGCGGATGTGCCGATTGATTTCCTGATCGCGGATCGCTACCTTAGATTTTTGGGAGCAGTATATTGCGACGAGAATCAAAAGTATCGCGTTGTCCCTGAAAAGGATATGAAGTGGCTTGCAGATGCCGTTGCACTGAGGCAGGAGGTCTGCGTTGACTTCTGCAGCACCGTACTGGCAGAAATGCTTAGTGCGAAAATGAAAAGCTAAGAAGGCAACTGCAGCGCAATTACAGGAAGCACCCCTACGGGGGTGCTTCTTTTTTTTCCGAAATGTGCGAGACTTCTTTTTTTTGCAAAAGAGGCCATAATCCGCATAGAATTAAAGTTGAAGATACTTGGGCGGCAAATCGCCTTTTGTACGAAATATATATTTAAAAGCAAGGAGCCATCTATCGAACTGCGTAAGCAGGAGGTAGATGGCTTTTCACATAAATACACTACAAGCATTTAAAAAAAATTTAAGGAGGAAAATACCAAATGCTGTACTCAAATGAATTCAAAAAAATCCAAGGTGACTCTGTAGCTTCTGCCTATGCCACTGCGGCGGGCTCGCCCGATGCGGCTGCCTTTTGGGCTGGCAAGGCGAAGGAGAAGCAGAAGTACCCTCTGCCTGTTAACGGGGGTGCCATCGACTGCGTTCTCGCTTACATTATGGGCGACAAGGCAGTTCGGGGAACGAACTTAGCACAGGCGGCCTTAGTCAAACAAGGCGAGGCATCTTCCACGGCAGAAATATCGCACACGAAGAACGGTGCGGTATCGACGGTAGTTGTAAACTGCGCGGAAAACGGAAACCTGAGAGCTTGCGTTAAGCAGGGTGCGAACATCTCCGGCGCTGTACTAAGCAGCGTGGGAAAGAAAAACGGTCTGCCCGTCGCGGAGCATGCCATCTTCCTTTCTGCCATCAGCACGGCTGAGCACATGGAGGCCGGGGTGAAGCAGCGGATGGAGGATCTGGTTGACGCTTACGGCGCATCCGGCAACATTCTCGGACACGAAAATGTAGTTGTAGAGGTTGCAAACATGATAAACGACCTGTTTGAAAATAACCTCATCGGCTATAACGCGCAGTACGGATCCCTTGCCATCCTGAGCGACCAGATCATCAAGTCCGGAACCCTCGGTGGAGATGTCGTATTCGGTAAGCCGCAGTATGTCAATGGAGGCAGCAGCGCAACCGGCGGTAGCGGTGCGGCGCGTACCTTCAAGGAAGCGATGAACATGAAAATGTTTGCCGATTGGCGTGCAAAGCACCCTCGTACAGAGGGAGAAAAGATGCTGATCCCTGAATTCCCTGACGATATGCCTGTTCGCGAGGAGACGATTATCTACGCTCGCAAATATGTTGTCAGCCAGGGCATGCGGACACCCATGAACAACTTCCTTCTGCGCGGCGAAACAGCTGCCGGCAAATCTGTGTCTGCCGAACAGGCAGCGGCACTGCTGGGCATGCCGTTTTTGCGGTTTGTTTGCGGCAGTGGGACTGATCAGAGTGATCTGATGTCTCGCTTTGTGCCGGTATCCGATAGCGCAGCTTTTAGTGAGCTGCCTGATTTGGATGAGATCTACTATTGCCCCGACGAGGCCTACAAGCAAATCACCGGTGAGGAGAAACCTGATGCCACCCCCGACGACGCATTCAAGGCATACACGAATGCAGTAAAGGCCGAGGCGGGCGAAAAAAGCGGAGCACCTCAGTTCAAGCTGGTTGAGTCCAATCTTGTCCGGGCTATGCGGAAGGGCTGGATCTGTGAGGTTCAGGAAATGTCCAGAGTGAAGGACCCGGGGATCTTCGTCTCGCTGAACGAGTACGATCATCCCGGTGCTCTGATTCCTCTGGCAGACGGAACATACGCGCGGCGCCATCAGGAGGCACTGATTATCTACACGGATAATGTGGGTTACATCAGCTGCCGACCCGTGGACCCCAGCGTAATTCGGCGTATGAGCCTGGTTATCGACTTCCAGCCTATGAGCGAGGGCGATGTGCTGCGGCGCGTCGCATATAATGTTCCCGATTTCAAGGATAAGGCAATGCTCAAAAAAATCTACGATGTATGGTCTGCGCTGCGTAAGCACATTGCAGAAAATGACATCAGCGGTGCCTGCTCTGTAACAGAGTTGGAACGCTGGGCGCAGGCTATCGTGTTGGATGAGATGAGCAATATCTATCGGAATTGCAAACAGTGTGTAATTTCGAAGATTTCTTCTGATCCCGAGGAACAGGCGGAGATGGAAAACAGCGTGTTGGCACAGGCGTTTTCGACTGGCGATTAACGCGCGCAATTGAATGAGAGGCGGAAAAATGATGGAAAACAAAGCGAAGAAAACTGCGTCAGAAGGGATTGCACTGCTGGTCGAGCGTATCGACCAGCAGGCTACCATCGACCTTGCGCAAAAGCTGAAAAAGAAGGACTGGATTGCCCTGACAGAATGCGAGGAGTATTTCACCTCTTCTGTATTCGTTGGATACCATGCACATATGGGCGAGATGGACGGACCCAGGCTTTTGACAGAGGTACTGACGCATATTGTACGAGGAAATCCCCAGCTTATTCAGGCGCTAAAGCCTTCCGGCTACATGAGTCAGAAGATTCAGCAGCTTTCCTGGCAGTGGGATTCGTCAAGCAAATGTATCCGCTCCACCGGTGAGCGTTTCGAGATCCATTTCGGGAAAAATATTCGGCCTTATCTGGTCGATACCGGGCTGGGGAAGAGGACGCATTTCGACACCGTTGGAGGCTGCACAAGCGCAGCAGATGCCATTGTGCGCTCGGAGCGTATGAGACGATACGAGATCATTCGCTGCAAGCTCAAACTGTAATTTCAAAGGAGGGCAAAAATGAATACAGCACAACAGATTAGAAAGCTCCGTGCATCCGCTGCGGCGGACATGAAGTATTCGAAGCTGGCTAAGACTGATGCCATTAGGCTCCACCTGCAGCAGCAGGTTGATGCCTGCCTGGCATTTTTCCTGCCGAACGCAAGGAAAAAGTCCGTGCGCATTATCAACGGATCAAGCAACATTGCTTATACGGACGGAGACACGATATACATCAACCTCACGAACAGCCTTGTCATGAAGTACCGAGGGGATAGCCAGAAATACTACGCTGCCATGGGAATCCTGTTTCATGAAGTGGCACATATCGTTTTTAACGATTTTGCCACAGCGGAAACGGCAACCAGACTCCTCGGAAAAGGACAGATGCTCTATATGAATGAGTTTCTGTCCGAGTGTGCCGGCGAGGCAGATTTGCCGGAGTTTGTAGATGCTGTAAAGCAGGGCAAATATGCGGGTGTTTTTGTAAGGGCTTTGCATGAGATGGCGAACTGCGTCGCCGATGCCCATGATGAAGAAAAAATCATCTGGGCGAGGGGCGGACCCGAGGCGTTTATTGGGAAATGCATTGCGCATAGTACCGAATCGTTGTGGGGAAGCACAGCCACTCTGGAGGATATGGAAAAAGCGGTCACTGGGAAAGGTGCTGCAGAAGAGCTATCGTTGATGTTTACTTTGATCCTGCAATTCGCACGATTTGGTGAGATCAATGTAAGAAACGAAAAGACTCTGAAGCAAAGCAGGTTCTCACAGCTTTTGTGGGAATGTGCCCCTGACCTGGACCAGGCGAGGCAGACGGACAGCAGCAAGGTCAAATACTGCTGCTATAACCGGGTGCTGCTTAAAATGTGGCCGCTACTTTCCAATGCCATTAACGAGGCGGAGCAAGAGCAGAAACAGCAGAGCAAGAATGGGCAGCTGACACCGGAGCAGCAGCAGGCTATCGCAGACGCGATAAGCCAGGCGCTTAACCAGGCAGCTAACCAGGCAGGCACAACGCAGGCGCCTACACAGCAAAGGACCTCTCAGCAGGCGCAGGCGGACAACAAGGCGGCAACCAAGGACCCGTCCGGTAACGGAGCGGGTAAGCCCGCCTCTCCTCCGTCCAGCTCTGCATCCCGACAGAAAACGGTAAAGAAGGCAAAGGGAGAAGAGAATAAGGCGCTTCAATCCGCTGTGAGCGCAGCTGCGCAAGAAGCGGCAGAAAAAGCGGTGGAGAAGGCGATTGCCAACAATACGCTCATTGAGATTAACGCGGTAGATCAAAACTCCACGCACAAGGGCGTTCCTGTAAATGTTAAAAGAAACCTTGACATAAGCAACGGGGACGCTGAATCGGCAAAGCGCATTCTGGATAAGGTTCGTCCTTATTCCAAGCGACTCCAGCAAAAGATGCTGGAAACCCTGCGGGACTTACAGCAGGGAGATGTGCAAAAGCATCGGTATTTCGGATCCGAGCTTAATGCCGAGGAGGCATATCGCCCAGACCGCAAATTCTGGAGCAATATCAAGGCACCGCAAGACTTACCGAATATGGCCGTTTCTGTTCTCGTTGACCAGAGCGGCTCCATGTCCGGAGCCCGCATTGATGCGGCCAGAGAAGCTGCTATCCTGCTCTACGATTTCTGCAGTGGACTCAATATTCCTATTACCGTAGCCGGGCACTGTGCCGGCGCGGGCGTTGAATATTCCGTGTTTGCCGACTATGAAAAGGCAAATGGTAAGGATATTTGCCGTATTGCAAAGATGAGTCCCGGCGGTTGTAACCGCGATGGATTGGCACTTACCATTTCCGGTGAGCGGCTTTCGAAGCGGCCCGAGGAGATGAAGCTGCTGATCATCATTTGCGACGGTCAACCGAATCATCGCGAATATGGTGGCGACGCCGCTGCCAAGGACCTGCAATCGATCGTGCGGAAATTCAAGCGGATGGGCATCGAAACCATTGCATGTGCCATCGGAGACGATAAGGACAAAATTCAGAAAATTTACAAGGACGGATTCGTAGACATCTCGGATCTTTCCGCTTTGCCGAAGAAGATGACTTCTATCGTAAAGAAGCGGATCGTCCGGTAAGGAAAACGAGGCGGGTACCATCCGGTACCCGCCGCCCCCAAAAAAGAAAGGAGAACTAAATTATGCCAAGCGCAAATTATGACAACGGCTCATTCCATGGGCAACCCGAACAGAGCATACAGAATCTTTCCAACCTGATCACAAAGGTACATGGAAGAGATAAGGTTGTTTCCCTGCATGACGCATTGATTCCCGCCCTGCCGAAGGACTACGCCAATATCCACGGCGTCGGTGGCAAGGATCACGCTCCGGTCAGCGGAATTAAGCTGATCCTGTGCGACTACAGTAAAGGAACGGGCGAGGCGAGTGTTACCGTCAGCGTTAATCTGGACCCCACTCTGTTCCCCAGAATGGCTCATATTGCCGAAAGCAATATAGGCGAGTATCTGGCACCGATAGATGGAGTCTGGAGCAAGACGGTGGCAACACACAACATGCAGAGAAGCATACTGAACACGATGCTGAACCTGATCCAGGGCAGCGTCGTTGTGCTGGCTGCCGCTGTAAAGGGTGAGAAACCTGCACTTGCCGGATTCGGAAGGCTCCTTGCAGATAATAAGCAGAGCCTGAAGGAAGAGAGAGGCGGGCAGGAAGAGATGCTTCGGATCCCGTTTACACGGGATTTCCAGCATACCCAAACCCGTGTGAACAGCTACAAGATCGGGCAGGACGGCTTTTGCCCCGTGTCAGTGCTGACTATCCAGAGACAGGGATGGTACAACGGACAGGCGAGAAAGCTCCCCTGGACTATTAAGGCCTCCAACTTCGAGGCTCGAATGAAGCAGTCTGATAAGGGCACTACCTCCTACGACGGGACCAGCGTGCGAAATAAGCAGGAGGCATTTATCCAGATCTCTGATGAGGACTGGTACCGTGCCTGCACTGCCGTTTCTCGCTTTGTCAATGTCTGGGAGTTGTCTGTCGGACCGGCTGCGATCAAGAAGGCAATCAAAATCAAAGAGGAAGAGCGCCTGGCGCGCTGAGGAGGATTAAAAAATGTTCACGATGGAATATAAGAGCGGTAGTATCGCGGAAAACATCAGATTTGAGGTGCTGGACGGAATCGGGCCTGTGGTCCTGGCTGAGGTCCGCGTCGGCGGAAGCTACGCCGTCGCGTCAAAGCTGCTCAGCAAGGAAACCTACAACGCGGCAGTTACTGCCGCGTTGGATGAGGCAAGGGCCCGAGTCCAGGCCGGTACTGAGACGAAGCTGCCTGATGCAGCTGCCGAGGAGCCGGCAGAGCCTAAGCAACCCGCAAAGCCGAGACGTCGGAAGAAATGCGCGGTGGAGGCAAAGCAGGTGGAAGAACAGCCTGATGATCTGACATGTTCCGTTGAGATCGAAGAGGAGCCGGCAGAGGAGACTCTGCGTGCCATTTCGGAGGAACCCGATCACGACGATATGGATGGCGTGTGCCCTGATGCGACAGACGAGGAAGACGATTGCGACCTGATTTCCAACATCGGGGAAGTCCAGCCGTGCGTTCCTAAAAAGAACGACGGGCCTGAGATGACCCTGGAGGAAGCACTCAGCGTTGTATTCCCCGCTGGCGCACACAAGGGTGAAACCGTGGGTGAGGTCGTTAAGACCGACAGACACGGGCTGGAGTTCTACGCCAAGAAGTGCAGTAGCGAAACCTACAAGAAGGTTGCTGCTGCCGCTAAGATCGTGCTGGCTGCCCAGGAATAATCATCAACCCATCCCCGCTTTTTGCGGGGATGGGGGAAATACACATTTTGAACAAAGGAGGGCAAAAATGGGTAAATTTGAAGTATCAGGTGCCATGAGGCCTCTGGTCGAAAAAGCGGGGCTGCGTCAAAAGCCTCGTCAGGCTGAGGGCCGAAATAGCGGAGACTTTAAGTGCCCGTTTTGCGGCGATAAAGGCTACCATCTTAACATAGACTTTCAAAAAGGCGTGTTTAGATGTGTCCGCTGTGGCACAGGTGGCGGAACGCTTAACCTTTTTGCACGGCTGATAGGGAACGAGAATGACGACAATAAGACGCTCTATGCCGAGCTGGGGGATTACCTCGGTGAGACAGAAAACAGAGCATCGAATTGCCGGATTTTGAACCAAAAGGCAGTGGAATACAAGGACATTGAGTGCGCCAATGACGACACGCTTAACGAAACCTTTTCCAAGCTCCTTAAATTCCCCTACTTCAGGCTGACCCAAGAGCACAAGGAAAATCTTCTCAAGCGGGGCCTCGTAAACGAAGATATTCAGAGAAACGGATATAGATCCATTCCCGAAGGATTCGCGTGGCTGCATAAGCTAAACTGCTCCAAGGGCGCCTTCGCGTATCTTGAACAAAAGAAAATCGCACAGGAGCTTTTGAGCGTTCCGGAGCTGAAAACAGCCACAAAAGAAGAACTCGCTGCCGGGCTTGTCTTGGCTGGCTGGCTACAGGAAAAAGGCTGCAAGCTGCAGGGGGTACCCGGTTTTTTTAGGCTGGGCAATCACTGGGCTTTTTGCTTTAGGACACCAGGAATGCTTATCCCAACCAGAGATGTTAAGGGTCGCATAGTGGCTATCCAGGTACGAACCAGCAACCCGAACTTGCGATACATGACAGTTTCTGCAAAGGGGCTGCCCGGCGCAGTTACGGTTGGAATCAGCCGAATTCATTTTCCTTTGAGCAACAAGGAAATTGGGCCAGAAACGAAGGTTTTTTTGACTGAGGGACCACTGAAGGCTGATGTTGCACTATCTCTTATGCATCAGATGGGAAAAGGCCGTAAGGCTTCTTTCGCTGCGGTGCAGGGCGTGAACAACAAAAGCCTGCTAAATAAAACCTTTAATGAACTCAAGAATCTCGGATGTCGCAAGATCAGCATTTGCTACGACATGGATCGGGTTACAAACCCCTTTGTCGCTCAAGCGACGCGGGAGGCACAGGCCATGATCCAGAATGCCGGAATGACCTGTAGCGGCCTTTACTGGGATGACGCCGGTACAAGAGAAATGCTCGAAAGGCTTTACAATGTAGCGGTAGAAAACCAGCTCGATAAAGAGGCTGAGAATCGTTGTGGGAAAAATCTACGCGCATATTGCAACGACAAACTGGCACTTACCTCGGGAGAAGCACTGACGGCGCTGCGAATCCTGTCTCAGCTTTTGTACGAGAGGCACGCCAGAGGGTTCGAGAAGAGCGCATGGGCGTGGAAATCGGAAAGAAAAGGAATCGATGACGAACTGCTGACGCAGCTCAAGAGCTCCGATGTGCATTAGGCACATCGGAGCTCTTTTTGCGTTTTGAAACAAACTTTTTTCAAGGAAAATGCTGTGTCGGGTTGACAAGGAGCGGAGAAAGCAACATACTAAATATTGTAAGCAGATACGGCGTTATCAACGGAAGGGATAGTGGTTAACCCGGCTTGGTATTCGCTGTGTCTGTGACGCGGTATATTGTACCGCGCAGTTTGGTAGGGGGAGACACACCTCCAATCCTATACGCTTGGCGAGGCTGCAAGAGGCGCTTCGGTTTGGAGCACCGGGCTGATGAACCAGGAACCCCATGGTTTCATTTGTGGGAGTGTCAAATCTTATACGGAGGTGTAGCCATGAATACTTGTGTTCTTTCAAATGCTCAGTTTGATCGACTGACCAAGGCTCAGAAGGCTATTATGGCTATCGGCGCAATTCTGCTGGTCATGATGGCTGTTATGACTGTTGCCTTGGCATCGTCTGTCAGCAGCAGTGCATCTGCCATTCAGGACGGTGTCAAGGCCGGTTCTGCCCAGCTGTACGGTATCCTCAAGGCAATCGTCGTTCCTCTGGGCGTGGTCGTACTCGCGTGGAATGGACTGAAGGCCCTGTTCGGCGGCGAGCGCGGCATGGAGCAGGCTAAGAGGAATATTCTGGTCATCGTCATCGTGATGGTGGTTGTGTTCTTTGCACCGCTGATTGTCCAGCAGATTTCCAGCTGGTTCAGCTCTGCGGATAACGGCGGCGTATTCTCTTAAATCAGGTAGAAACAAGCCCGGCCCACTCCGGGCTTGTTTCTTTAAGAGTATTTTCCGGAAAACAGGAGAGGAGTAAAGCTGTGAGAAAAAGATGTAAAATTCTTATTGTCGCTATAATTTCAGCGGCGATTTCCATTAGTATCGCCTGGGCTGCAGGAGATGGCACAACATCGTGGCAAGAGGCAGAGACCATCTACAAGCTGATCCGTGGCATCTCCATCCCGCTATCTGTTGTGGGTATGGCATTCTGTGGAGTAAAGATGCTTACAGGCGGCGATGAAGCTGCCCGGAGGGCAAAGAAGACGATGCTTATTATAGGCGGAGCTTTAGCTGCATTGCTTCTGCTGCCGCTGGCGGTCAAGGCAGGCGCAGACATCGGGTCGCAAAACAAGTGGGACCCGAGGCATCCTGCACATTGCTATGTAGAGACGATTAACTGGGATTTGCCCAAAATCGAGACGGTGGGCAGAGAAAGGAGTGAGTAAAGAGAGATGTTTGATTGGATACTGTCCTGGGTATACAAGGCGATTGGAAAGGCGGCTGACGCATTTGCACAGAATCTGGTTGGCGATGCCAACGAAGACGGAGTCCTTGCGCTGAAGCTGTCAAGCCTCGTGAAGTCGTTCCCCAGCTTTGCAACTCTATATGAGATTCTGCAGGGCTTCGCTATTGGATTAACGATTATTATTGCCGCGTATAGCCTGATTAAATTCTTCGTGGGTGGAGAGCAAGACCAGCGAGATACCCCGATTGCAACATTGATTCGTAGTGCCATTGCCGGCGCTGCAATCTATTTTGGCAACTATGCTGTCGATCTCGCGGTGCAGGCTGCAAACGCACCCTATACGCAGATTTGGCATGCGAACATGGACGGGGCGAGCGGAGAGACCGTCTCCATGACGGATGTGTCCGCTGCTATCGCCGTGGGCGATGCGGGCATTTTGCTATCTATAATCTTTTTGCTCATCATCTGCTGGAACCTGGTAAAGCTGTTTCTCGAAATGTTTGAGCGGTTGTTTATGGTCGGCGTGCTGGCTTACGCATCACCGCTGGCTTTTGCAACAATTTCTTCATCTGCGACCTCCCAGGTTTTTAAGAAGTGGAGCAATATGCTTATCAGCCAATTGGTGCTCATGTCACTTACCGCATGGTCAACTAAGCTGATCCTGTCCTCTATGGCGAATATTTCCACAATTCCGGGATTCCTCTTTGTGCTTGCAGCCTGCCGGGTTGCGCAAAGGCTGGACACATACCTGCAGCAGCTGGGGCTTAACACGGTTACGACCGGCGCGGGCATGATTGGCGAGTTCGCCGCAGCGGGTTATATCGCCAGAAGAGCACTGGGCGGGCGAGGAAGAGGAAACGGGAATTCCGCACCTCTTGGCGCAAATCTAAACAACGGCGCAGGACCGGCGCCCAAGTCGTCCTATTTTGGCGGCGTACTGGGTGGCGTGGTCAGCGCGGCACGCAGAGGAAATTATACCCATAAGAATGGCGGAACCATGCAAGAGACTGTGCGAGCTGCCGGGCAGGGCTTTATGAAGGGAGTCAACCCATTCCAGCGGTTTAAGGAAAACGCTGCTGAGCGGAGCCAAACGGTGTCTGCTGTGCGTGAAGCTGCTGCAGCAGGTGCTGCTGCCGGTGGCGGTGGATTCTACGGGAAGGCCGGCGTAACGGAGGAGAAGCCCGAATCCAGAAGGGCAAGTGTTATTAACGAAAGCAAAAAGCCCGGGGATGGAACCTCCGATGACAGATACGGCTCAACAAGGTTCACAGAAGATTTCAAAGACAAGGCAAGTAAAGCCGGAATGCGTCCCGGAGATATTGCGAGGGAAAATCTCGCAACTTTCGGGGCTGGAACCTTCAAATCGTTTGACCTTAGTGAAAATGAGGACGAGAGCACTAAGCCTAAGCTGACGAGTGCTGCTGAGGATGCAGGGCTTAGTATTGAAGGACTGGACGATGGTGGATACCTGGTTGGTCCAGAACGGTCTCGGGTGGAGTTCATTGCCAGCCAGGATATTGAGAGCCTTTCGCCTGGTTATTTGAGTGACCAAGAGTCTTGGCACGACAAAGATAGCGAAGAAAACGACCGTCATGCTTCACCGTATACAGTTGTGACACAAAGCACCAAGAATTTGTCTCCTGGCGCAAGTGCAGAGACATTGTTTACGGAAGGGAAGAGCGGCGGACTGGGGCGCTTGTCAGCAGATGCATCTGATGAAGCACGCGCAATCGAAGATGAAATGGTCAACGATCTTGTGCACGCCGGCTTTGACGAGGCGTTTGCACGGCATAGCATCGACAGCTCCGAGACTCAGTTCAGCAACTTCCACAAAGACGTTACCGACGATAGAGGCAGCGTGATTACCTTTACCGGTACAGACTCCAACGGCGAAAAGACGGACTACACCGTTGCGGATCAGGCTGCTGTCGTTTCTCGGCAGGAGTTCTCCCGTGCCACCACTATGGATTACCATGGCCTGGGCCTCGGTAAAAAGGGTGAAACCGAATACGGGTCTGTAAATATCGGTGGCAAGAATTACGCGATCATCCGCAACCCACAGACTAAGCCGAGGCGGTTTGGAAAGCCCAGCGGATATGTTCCACCGAAGCCGCCCCAGAGGCCGGATGAAAACAAAGAAATTAAGTAAATATGGGCAAGACAAAAGCCTCGTGGATTTATCCACGAGGCTTTTTTAGCGGCGGTCCTTTGAACGATCGTAATATACGAGATGATAGGACTCGTCGCTATCAATCTGCATGAAGGACGCCGATTCCATGAAGACCGGAGCCTTAACTTTTGCAGACTCGATCTTGCGGATGAGGCTTTTCACATCGATCGCCTTTTCACATTTGGCGGACATATAGTTTGCGATCTGAGAAAGGTAAATGTCCAGCGATTCACAGGCAATAACATCATAGGGACAAAGGTATGCTCGATCTTCGGGCGATGTCAGAAACACAACATCTGGAGCAGCAAAACAAATGAGGCTATGCAGAGGGGTGTCACCCAATAGCTCCTTCAGTAAAGAGTCCTTAGAACTCATCTTCCTGATCGGGTTTGGCATCTTTGACCTATCGTAACTGTCGGCAGTTCTTGAATTTACCAGCGGAAGACATTCCCAGGAGTTACTTTCGGGGGAGCACAAAGCAATTCTGCCGTTTTGATAAACGGAACCGATATGAATAACACCATATTTACTCACAAGGATATAGTCAAACTCGTATGGGGCACGCCCACTGTTCAAACCGAGTTTAAGGGTACTATCTGTACCGACAGAAGAACAGTCTCTGGCAATGATGCGCCACTCAGGGTTGCTAAGGATCCATTGTTGAAGCAATGCATAAATGGTGCCGTCGTCCTCTTCACGTTTGGCGTGATCTTCGCGAGCAAGGAAGTCTTCCTTGCTTTTCCAAACATATGCAGCCGCGAAGATGAGGGCAATGTCAACATATACTCGGGCAGCGGGGTAATGAAAGTCTCCGGTAAAGAACTGCCCCATATCCTTCTTCCAACGAAAGCAGGGACGCATATACGGGAAGTTTTCGCCGCCGTGCATATATAAGCTGGAATTTCTTATGTCCAATCCGACTGTATATTTAAAATCAAGACGATGGGTTGTTTTGAGTCCTGAATAACACGGTATGTTTTTGAAGCAGGATTTTGTTCCTTTCCCATAGTAGATGGCACCGAGGTAACGCTCAATTCCGTCGAAGATTGGGTAGTTCGCAGATGGAGAACCAAGAAAAAGATACGCTTTTTCAGGGCTTCCGCGAAAATCGGATACAGAATCCGCAGTTTCAGCATAAAGTGCGGCCAGCTCAGCATCCTCCGGGGAATATTCCCCGTTATACTGCCCGTCATAGGCGGCCACGAACCCACGAATCATCCAGTGGACGGCATCTTCACTCAGCTCGCCATTTTCAATCGCTTCACTGGCAGCGAGAAGGGGATCCCCCATATCAAGAAAAGACTTTTGAGGATTCAGGATCGCACACTTAAACTGGACCACGGCCTGAATGTCACAATCAGCCGGCAAGCCTGCGTGCCGCTCCAGCCAGTCATCCAGCTGCTCAGCCGTAAAGGTGGAGTGTGGATAATTGTCTGGATCCAGATACTTTTTCTCGTCCTCCTCACGCTCAATGCGCTCACGCTCCAGGCGCTCAGCCTCGGCCTTTGCCTCCTCGGCAGCCTTAACCTTAGCCTGCCGTTCCAGGCGCTCCTGCTCAAACTTATTTGCCTTTTTTCTTCCAAAAAACAGACCCACAATCATCACTCCTCAACCAAACTCAATCTACTATACACTCACGGGGTCTTTCACTGTCCTTTAACTGCAGTATATTTAATTTGTTCCGCTGTGTCAACATCTTGTGCAAAACAAATTTCAAGCACAATATATGGTGGAACGATGCCCTCGCGTGCGAAGTCCATGCTGGCACTACAAGCGGGAACACGGGCGCGCAAATTTGGCACGAAATTCGGCGTTTTAGGGGCGCCTGAGCGCGCTTTAACTTGTGCCCAGTCACCGGTAGCCGCGTGAAAGTAGAAAGCGGCCCTGAGGCCGCTTTCTGTTAAGAATTTGCAAGTTTTGGAGAGGCAGTAGAGGGGTCGCGTACATACTCAGACTTCTCGTTCCCGACGAGGCCCTTCACTTTAGTCTCCTCTATAAGCCGCATGATATAATCAACATCGTAGGGTTCCTGCACCTGGCGAGCCATCCGGGCCACACGCCAGGTGAGATAGCTCTCCAAATTGTCGCAGATCAGGGTGTCGTAACGGCATAGTCTTTGCCGCTCTTCAGTAGGGGTAAGGAAGGTGGACCCAGCTGCAGAAATGCAGATGGCGCTGCACAGCTGTACGCCAAAAAGGACGCGCTCCAAAGCCGAATCATGGCTTGCCACTTGCTCCACAGGGCAGGTAAGAGGCTGACGCTTATAGTGCCTGTGCTCAAACTCCTCCTTAGTTTTGAGGCGAGTATCAATCGGATACTTCCACCAGCCCTTGTCGTCGATAACAATATGCCCAACATAGTTTTTGGTTTCGATCTGGATCACACCGTAAGGCCCAACCAGAAGATGGTCAATCTCCTGCGGGGAACGCCCACCATAGGCTGATACTCGAATGCACTTGTCACTGTACGGTCCAACGCAATCCTTTGGCACAATCCTCCAGTCCGGATTCTTGGACACCCACCGGCACAAGGCTGCGTTTACACGAGCTTCGCCCATGTTGTGCTCGCAGTACGCCATACGATCTATGCGCTCTGCGTTAGAGATGATTCCGTTGCCGTGGGAGTGGGCGAGAATCGCCGCAATATTTTTGTAGAAACAGGCCGGCTTATACCGGTCCGAGGAGAAAATGCCATCCATGTCTTTGCCCCATCGAGCGCGCGGGGTCTCGTAGTCGTCCATCGCATAAATTCGCGTTACAGATTCACCAGACATCATAGAAAATGTTGAGTGAATTGGTGCGCCCTTCCGCCCAAAAGCGAATTGGATCTCTTTCGGCCTGTACGACTTCTTCCGGAAATCCATGTTCAGCATTTCTCCATTTTCACGCCTATTTTCATCTGAGGAATTGGATACATGAGATGGAAAAGATCTGTACCGATCACAGGGAATGACATCGGAAAGACCGGAATAGCAGGGATATTTCTGGTATTCAACGGCACCGTGCCCATAGTAAATAGAATGCAGAAAGTCATCGATGACGGCAAAAACATTCTCGGATTCCGGACGGGCTTTGATGTAATAGGCTGCATCCAGAGGCTTCGACTCATCTGAATCGAGGTAGTCCAGCACGGACTGATACCGGGCAGCCAGCTTAGCGTCTTCCGCTGAAAAATCTCCGTCGTTTTCAGCACTGTAGGACGCGACAAACGCGCGAATCAGCAACATAGCGGCGACCTTATCCAAATCCCCACTACGAATAGCCTGCGTGGCCGCAGCCAAGGGTCCACGCAATGCGAGGATGGATTTGCTGGGGTTCAGGATGGACTTCTTAAACAGAGTGACGGCGCGCAGGGAGGTGTCCGGGGCCAATCCGGCGTGTCGCTCCAGCCATGAATTCAAGGATTCTTCCGTAAAGGCAACGCGAGGATAGTTGTCCGCATCCCGCATATCTGCCTCAACTTTTTCACGCTCTTCATATACCTTGGCAAGCCGCGCAGTTTCCTCAATAGTTTTATTTAAAACACGAACGCTCTCGTGCCACGCCTGGCGCTCCTGCTCAAATTTGTCCACTTTCTTTTTACCAAACAGACCCACACTCAACACTCCTTCACATCTAACAAACTCGATTCTTTTCCTCAATGGGGGCTGCCGCTTAGTCTTTCTTGTCTCCAAGTATATTGCATTTATACCATCATGTCAACATATTGTACTCAACCTATTTTCATCACAATATGTTGTGCTTCTTCTAAATTCTTTTAAGAGATAGTTGACAGGGAAAGACAAAAGCGATATAATAATAGCATAATAACAACGACGAAAAAATATCCCCCGCTTCCGGCAATGGCAAAAGCTGTGTCGGGGGGCCAATAAGGAGGAGCGACAACAAAGCCGGGCAAATGATGATCCTGCCAAAAGGTACGGAGAAAACAGTTGGATCCGGCATTTAGCGAGGCGACCCGGCAGACTGCAAAAGCAGCTCATTTTAGACTGGACCACGCATTCGCCATCCCAGCGAAACCAAAAAATCATCAGAAAGATGTGATCGAGGGTCGGAACAAAAACATTCCGCTCGTCACGCTTACAAGGTGCATGCGGTTATAAGAAGCGTCTGACGGCGCTTCTTTTTTTTGTGCATTTTTCCCGGGGACAATTTTAAAACTACCTATACAGTTCGTATAGGAAGGCGTGAAATTATGGCGAAAATTATTTCACTTTTCAGAGGCGCTTCCTTCAGAATCGACAGGAGCTGAAACTCCGTTTTCCGCACAAAGGAGGGTGGTTTTGCCGACTCGAAAGTGCGCGACTGCACGCCTAAGGTAGGGATTTTGCATGTGCGCCAAGCCGGAAATGCGCCTTTTGGGAGGAAAAGCCCCAAGTAAAAAAAGGGGGTGGTTTTTGTAAAAAAAGGGGGTGGTTTTGGTAAAAAAAGGGGGTGGTTTTTAAAAAGCGTTTTTTTGAGAAGCCTTCACTTAAAATTCCCCGAAACCCTTGTGCTGCCTGGTTTTTCCGGCCTTTCTCGCGCGCGCGATTAAAATCAATGTAATATATATTATATAACTAATTAGATACTTCCGAAAAATTTAAAAATAAAAAAACAGCCTGGAGGTAAATAAAGACTATCAAGACAAGAACAACGCGCGTATGCGCGTGCGCGTGCGTGCGCGCGTGTGAGAGGGCGGCCCGCCTCTCACTCCTTTCCGTTCCCATCCTCTCCGGCATAGTTGCTCTGGGGCCGGAGGCGGGACCCTGCGGCACACGGGTCAGGAATTTCCCTTTTGCCGGAGGGAAAAAATTTCCTACATTCCTTAGCAGTTCCTGAGAAGACGAACCGGGCCCATTGCTGCCGCGCTTGCAGAGAACCCGAGCGATGCACCTGGGGGCAGGGCATGCTGATAGCAGCCTTAAAGCAAAAGTCCCGGGATAGGTGCAGCTGCGTCGCTCGCACGGGCCCGGATCGAGACGGCGGCGGTAGCCGCGTCCAGGCTTAGTGATGCCTACTTGAAATTTATTTTACCCAAACGGTTGACCAGGAGCGACAAAAGCAATATACTTGAAACAGATGAGACAATTCGCCTCAAGAGAGATGGCGTGAAATATAACGGGGAGGCCACTTTATGGGAAGCGTTGGGCATAACGAAAAGCAAGAAAACAGCGGGGTAGTTGTGCAGGCGAATCAGTTTGCCAGAAGCACGGGCAGTGATTGTACGGCCCTTTCGGCAAAGATCATTTACCTGCTTATTTCCCGGATTGGGAAAGAATCAAAGCTGGATGAGTCCGGCGCCATTTGCGTTGAGACAGACGGTGACGAGATATGGAGCGTGCTTGGAATTCGCGAGCATCGCTCGACGGAATATCTTGTGGATCTGCTCCGCACGGTTGCCAAATCGCTGTTCTTCAGCATCACGGAGCGCACGACGGAGATGTACCCCTGGTTCTTTCATGTGTCTTTCGATAAGACGCAGCCCAAGGGATGCATTGCGTTCAAGTTCAACCCGATGCTCAACGAGTACCTGCTGAACCAGAACAAAAACTTTACGCAGTATAATCTGTCAAATATCATTGCCTTGCGCTCGCCTCATTCTGTCCGGCTTTATAATCTGCTCTGTTCCCACGCTTACAGTGGGGAGGCGGATATTGATTCCGATGACCTGCGGTTTATTATGAACCTGACGAAAGCCACCTGTGGCGAGGATAAGTGCCCTGAGTTCTGGCGGATGAAGCAGCGGGTTTTGGACCCAGCTATCACGGAGATCAACGAGAAGACAGACCTCTGCGTGACTATGGATGTCCGGCGCCAGCCGGGTGGAGTTCGAACACTGCACTTCGTTATTCAGCGTGCAGCGCAGGATATGGCGATTACCCAGGAGAGCAAGGCGGAAAGCTAAGGCTTTCAGGAGACGAGGAGGGGCCGCGATGGCAAAAATAAAATATCTGGTCATAGCCGAGAAAGAGGTTTTGGGCAAGGCCATTGCGGATGCCATACCTGGGAAGCAGAGCGTTCGAGGCACGGCGATTTATAAGGGTGACTATGTTATCACCTGGGCGTCCGGACACCTACTGGCCTTGAAGGCACCAGAGGATTACGAGGCGACACTGGCGAAATGGGAGCTCGCCTCGCTTCCCATCTATTTCCCAAACTGGGGCATGAAGGTTAAACCGGCATCCGAGCGCGGCGGCGATCCTGCGAGGAGGGTAGCGCTGATCGGGGAGCTATTGAAGAACGCCGAATGCGTTATCCACGCAGGGGACCCTGACGAAGAGGGCCAGCTCCTCATCGACGAGCTCCTCCGCTGGCACCACTATGCAGGCCCGGTATACCGGCTTGCTACGGCAGATACAACGGCGCCGGCACTGCGCAGCGCACTGCAGCACATGGATGATAATAAGGCGCATGAGCAGGATGGGTGGTCGGCATACGCAAGAGCGGTGGCGGATTTTATGGTCGGCATCAATCTGAGCCGTTTCTATTCGCTTAAAAACAATGCCACCTTGACTATCGGGCGGGTACAATCCCCTACGCTGGGCATGGTTGTGCAGAGAGACCTGCTTATAGAAGGACATCACAAAACCGTATATTACGACATTTACGCTGATTGCCTTATAGACGGGCGCGTGGTGCGCTGTAAGTACACTCCGCCTAAAGACGACCCGGGCCTCACGGAAGGGATGATCCTGGATAAGGCATATGCGGAAGGTGAGGCAAAGAAGCTGAGCGGTTTCCGTGGGGAAGGAGAGGTAAAGTCCGGTACGGAAAAAGAGGCGGGCCCACTCCCATTCAACCTGGGGAAGCTGCAGAGCTATTGTGGGAAGAAGTTCGGATATTCGCTGGAAAAAACCATGAGTATTACGCAGAGCCTGCGAGATAATTATAACGCCATTTCCTATAACCGCACGGATGTCCAGTATCTGCCGGAGAACTGCTTCAAGGAGGCCCCCAGTACCATGGAGCAGGTGGTTAAGAACATCCACTACCGGCATCCCAGAATGGATATGTCCATCCACTCCCGGTGCTTTAATGACAGTAAAATCGAGGCGCATTTCGCTATCATTCCACAGAATACTGCCGTGAATCTCAATGACTTGACGCAGGAAGAGCGAAATGTCTATTTGGCAATCTGCAAATATTACATGACGCAGTTTATGCCACCTGCCATCAAAACGAAGCGGAAGCTGACAATCCTTCTGCCAAACGGCGGGACCCTTACTGCGTTTGGAACAGTTATCGATGACCCCGGATACCTGGCACTTTTCGCGAAGGATGAAGACCGGGATGGAGGAGAGGCGGGGCCTTTAAACGAGATCGGCGCCGGGCTTTACCCTGTGTCTGTTTCAAGCACAACTGCCGAAGAGCGTACCACAAAGCCGCCCAGCTATTATACGCAGCATACGCTCAACGAGGATATGTCTCGCATCGCCAAGTATGTCAGCGACCCAAATATTAAGGCACTCCTGCTGGAAAAAGACAAGGACAAAAGCCAGGAAAACGGGTCTATTGGCACGGTCGCCACGAGAGCGGGAATTGTTTCGGGGCTAATCAAACGGGGGTTCCTGGAGGAAAAGACAGCTGGAAAGACTACAAGGCTTGTCTCTACACCGTTGGGACGGGAGCTGTACCGGATCCTTCCGGATGACCTGAGACAACCTAATCTCACCGCCCTGTGGTGGGTGATCCAGGATAATATCCGTCACGGCACAGCAAGCCACGAGGATCTGGAACGGGATGTGCTGCAGATGATCAATCGGACCATGCAAATGCAAAGCACAACCATAGCGTCCGATGTGTCCACCAAAGCCGCAAACGGCGCACTGGGCGTTTGCCCTTGGTGCGGCGGGTCTGTCCGGGAAGGAAAGCGCGGTTTCGGATGCATGAACTGGAAGCAGGGCTGTAAGTTTGTGATCTGGAAAGAAGCGAGAGGCGGGCTGCTCCGGGATACAAGATGGACAGCAAGCGATGTCAAAAAGCTCTTAGCCGGGAAAAAGGTGAAAAAGGCAAAGCTCCTGAAAAACAACGGGGATTATTTTACAGCCAATGTCAGCTTGGCAAGCGAAAAGAGCGAGTACGGCGCGAAGTTTGAGCTATCTTTTGAAGGCCCAGGTTCAAAGAATCACAAAAGAAAAAGCAAAAAGTAGTTAATTTTTTTATTTCGTGGTTGACCAAGAAAGACAAAAGCAACATACTTTTAACAGAGGGAGAGCGCGGACCGCAACTGCGAAGCAGAAGGCGGCTTCCAAAATTATAGGTGAAAGAGGGTTGCTTACTATTGACGGTAGAAGAAAAACTTGCGCTGTATAGGGCCCGCTACATCGACGGAATGAGTATGCGAGATATTGCGGACCAGATGAACATGACGCGGCAGGCTATATCAGCTTTCTTCCACAGGGAAAAACATTTACTCCCGTTAGGGGATGTGCGGCGTGGAAAAAAAGAAGCGCATCTGAGGGCACCGATGCCCGATGTGGAGCCGGATGCAGCTGAGGCGTTCCTGGAGCTTCTGGCGAAAAGAGAATGCACAGAAGAAAATCTTTCAAAAATCGGGATTACCGCCGAGCAGGCTGTCGCTATATTCGAATATATGTCCAGCAATAAATACCAGGTCCCAATGAGCCACAATTATCCGGAACTGTCACGGTGGATGCGGAGCAAAGGCGTTTCCCGTTCGGACATGGCAGAAAGGGTAGGCGTGTCAAAAAAGTACATGCTTGAGTATCTGGAGGATCGGCGGTTAATGCGCGAAGAGACTGCAATCCGGATCTCGAAAATTACAGGAATCCCGGCAGAAAGGTTTGTTACTGCGCCATGGGGCAGCGGCGTGTCCATGGCGAAGACAATTTCTTAGAAGTAAAACAAAATAGTTTGAGGAGGAAAAAAGTATGGCCGTAATTAGAAAAGATTTGGAGAAGGAAAAGGCACTGGTTAGAATTGAGAGTGCATTGGACACTATCAGGAACTACCGCAAATGCATCGATTTTCTGAAGGATGATGCGGAAATCAGCGTGACCGTAAAGCCGGCTGGCGGTAAGCGCGGTGCCCGTGTGGATACGGGTATGGAGAATGACGCGGCACGGCTTTCGGCTATCATGACCGGCGCGGTAAAGCGTATGTCCAAGACCGTAAAGCGCGACGCTGTGAAGTTCGATATTGAGCTGAGCGAAGACGAACTCGCATCCATGTGCTTTGACGAAAACGAGACTGAGCCCGCGCCTGACCAGGCTGCAGAGATGGAGGCAATCACTGATGAAGCGGAGGAGGCGGTCGCTACCAGCCCGGAGGATGAGCCGGCTGCGGTAGCTGCCGAGCCCGATGAAGCGCAGGGTGAAACCAGCGATTGGCCCGATTTTGAAGAAGATAACGGTCAGCAGCCCGAACATCAGGGAAAGCGTTTCTTCGGCTTTTAACAATTCTCGAAGGGAGGCGGATGCCTCCCTTTTTTAATCTCGCTGCAGGAAAGTTAGCTTTAGAGGGGGGAGATCGCTTATGGATTATAAGGAAAATCGGGATATGGCTGAGCAGATACAGGACGATGTGCAAACTGCATCTAACGCAGCCAAGGACGCAAAAAATATATATAAGGGAGCAAAGAACGCTGCAAACACAATGAAGGGGGCAAAGAACGCTGCAAACACAATGAAGGCAGCCAAGAATGCCGCACAGGCTGCGAGTGCAGCCAAGGACGTTGCGAAGGGAGCTGCGCAGGCTGCATCAGGAAACTATGTCGGCGCCGCAATTTCACTGTTGAAGTCTTCACCGCAGCTTATCAAGGTTATCGCGTTGGTCCTCGGCTTCATCTTGATTGTGCAGACGACCTTGCCGTCGCTTATCTGGGGGAATATTACAGATTATTCTAACGCGAGCGATAAGTCGGGTATTGAACTGCCGGATGATGTAGCTGGCTCCGGCGAGGCGCTTACGGATGAATTGCTGGACGAGGTTTTACTCTGCAGCAGAAAAACACGGAAGCGTGCAGAGGAGATTGCCAGCTCTATTCGAGCGGAAAAGAGCAGAATTGACAGCGCGTGTAAGGGCATCTTTGAGTCGATGGATGATGTTGAAAAGTCCGGCGTTGCCTATGACCCAAATGTTAGTGGGAACCGAAAAATTTCCAGCGTTACAAAAGTGAAGTGGGGAGGCACAGAGCTCAATATTGATACCGAGTCCGCCATGACATTCTACCAGGCAAGCAAGATCATTGCAGCCTATAATGTGGCAACTGACGGGTATGTGGACGAGCCGGACCATGATAAGCCTTATACCGTGAGTGGGACAAAGGACAATCAGGATGATCAGATCGGGTCGTTAGCGGATTGGCTTGGATCGCCTGCCACAATTGTCGCAGACAAATATATCGCGTTCAACATAGGCGGTTCCGGTGGCGTGCCGTGCCGGGTAGGTGCGTGGAAAGGATCTTTCCTGCCGCAGTATCTGGTAGAGCAGAGAAAACAGGATATTGAGTCCGGCAAATACGACGAAGACTATTACAGCAGCAAAAGCTGTGCGCTCCTGGATATGCTGATGCTTGTGAGCGGCCCGGCCTCACTTGACGAAGCAATATCCGTTGATGTCGTGAAAGAACTCAAGGATGCCAGCTACACGGAAACAACAACATCCTATGTGGAGAAAAAAGTAAAGAAATATTACAGGAGACAAGGAATTTATAAAAACGGAAAGTTCCAAGGAATCAAGGAAGTCGAGGTAACAGACCCGGCGGAAATTGCGGCGATGAAATACACTCACTTTAGAATTGTTACCGTAAAAGAACCGGTCACGAGCACAAGAACGGTGAATTACCAGTATTGGGAATACACATATAGCGGCAGCGCAAAAGTGAATGTCAGTATTGGGGTGAAGGACTTTGGAAGTATTGCGAATAGCCTGGGCCTGTGGGCAGGCTCGTTTGAGCAGGCTCCAACAACGAATTGAGAGGAGGAATCGTCATGCAGAATTATCGTTTCAGGAAGCTCATTGTATCAATCGCCACATGCTTTCTTTTGGCAGTTGCTCTCCTTTTTCTCCTCACGGAGCAGGCATACGCAGCTGGCATTGAAAATGGATTTGGCGCTTCATCCGATAAAGAGCAGATAGAATCTTTTGCTGCCGTATACGGATGGGACCCGTCTCTTTTTCTGAAAAAGGAGTGGAGCTCCAACGGCGTCAAGTACGAGCGCCAAAGCGAATACCAGATGCAGGCACTGAGCGACAGTTATGCTGCGGTCTGCAATCAACTGATGTCCAGTGATGAGCTTAAAAAAGATGATGGATCTACTACAACCTTTAAAGAAAAGACCGAGGCTTTTCTGGAAAAGCATCATATAGAAAAGGGAATCGATTCAACCAATACTATCGTTTCGGGCGGCAAAGGCGGCGCGGCGGTTGCTGCGGTAGCAGCTTCGCAGATTGGTGTCGTTGAGAATCCTCCTATGAGCAATCAGGTGGAATATAATGCCTTTTTTGGTGCAAACGGTCAGGAGTGGTGTGCGTACTTTTTGAGCTGGTGCGCAGCCAAGTGCGGGTACGACAGTAAGGTCTTTCCCCCGACCGGGAGCACGGGCGAAATGTACAGTCAGCTGACCGGCAGTAAAGGATATAAATCTTTTTTAATAACAGAAACATCGATTTACGGCGGCAGTTATACGCCGTATCCCGGTGATGTCGTCATCTATACAACTACAGGAGACCGGGCTGGTACACAGCACTGCGGAATCGTGCAGTTTGCCTCTCCCGGCGGTATCACAGTCATAGAAGGAAATACGACCGGAGATGGGAAGATTCGCGGAAATGAGGGCGTAACAACAAGAACCTTGACGGCAGATTACTGCAATCGGAATCCAAACGGAGCGTTCGGTCGCTATATTGTTATCATTCATGTTCAGTGGACTGATGCAGACTACCAGGAATATTACGACTATATCCACAGACGAATGGGCCTGAACAGCGCCGCTGCGTGTGCAATTTATTCCTGCATTGAAAATGTGTCCGAGTTTAATTCTACGAAGAAGGACCAGAACACAGGAAGATTCGGCATTGCGCAATGGAATCCAGACACCGTTGAAAAGCTCAAGGAATGGTGCAGCAAAAATAAACGCCAATACACCGATGAAAAGGCGCAGATTGATTTCTTGCTCTACGACCTGCGCACCAACAACCGAGGGCTTTGGACAACGCTTAGCAGCACATCGGAGTCTGAGCTCGGCGCCTATAATGCTGTGAAGCTATTAGCAAATTATTTCGGATTGAGTAGCGATGCACAGACCGAAGTTGGCAATATGTCCAGGCAGTATTGGCTGATCTTTAACAGCAGCGGACGGGGATAGGACATCAAAAAAGCCCCGAGAGATACCTCTTGGGGCTTAACTTTTTCTAAAGGAGGAATATTTTGTGACAGAGGAAATGAGAAAGAAGTGTAAAATGCAGGCAATCTGCATTATTGCGATAGCGGTCTTGATCCTTGTGTTTGCGTTTTATATGGGCGGCGTCATGCAATGCCTTGTGACCGATTTTATGAATCCCAAGTATGACCCGGCGTCGGTACTGGCAAGCATGAAAGAGAACGGCATCCCTTGGATGATTATCGGATTCTTCGCACTGGTTGGCGAAGCGGCTCTTGTCGCCGGCGTTCGGAAATTGCTGCGAGAGCAGGAAGGGGCGGATACCCTGGGTAGATTCTTCCACCACGCTCTTCGCCATCAGGTCTACGGAGATTCCCATTTTGAAACGCCAGATGAGTACGAGGACGCGGCGTGGGTGCAGGGACCGGAAGACGCTTACGGGCCAATTTTGGGCCAGGTTGGAACAGATGGAACGAAGCTAATTAACCTGCGGTGTGACTATAAGATGCGGCTGAATCAGCACATTATGATTGTTGGTGCGTCCGGCAGTGGTAAGACATATACATTCACAAAGCCTTATGCGTACCAGGCAATCAAGCGCAGAGAGTCTGTGATTTTTACAGACCCGGACGGAGGCTTGACTCGCACACTGGCAAATGTATTCAGGGAGAACGGATATGTCGTCCGGGTGTTTAACCTCAACAACCTTACAAAGTCGGATGGCTGGGATTGCATGAAGGTCATTATGGACAGCGATAATAAGGAACTCTCAGCACAGATTTTTGCCGATACCATCATCAGCAATATTCCGGGTGGAAAGGACAAGACGCAGCCCATTTATCGGGACGGACCGCTTTCACTCTTGAAGGCCCTTTTGCTTCGTGTAGCCACGGATGAGCACAATCTTTTCCCTAACGGAAAGAATATTAAATCTGCCTACGACATCCTGCAGAACGAGGATGTGGACTACATGGATAAGCTGTTTAACAAGGACATCATGTCGGAAAACGAGAAGATTTCTCTTGGGCCGTATCAGTCCTTTAAGACCGCATCGCCCAACCTTCGAGGCAATATTATCACGAATCTATCCACATCACTCAACCTGCTTCAGACCAAGGCGGTGGCGGATGTCCTTTCCACCGATGACATCGATTTGACCTTACCCGGGCGCCAGCCGTGCGCGTATTTTTGCCAGTTTCCGGACAGCCATGATACATATAAGTTTATCATGTCACTGTTTTTCTCCATGCTCTTTATGGCACTGACGAACTACGCAGACTCCAGGCAGGATAACGACGGGCGGCTGCCTGTGCCCGTCAACTTCATGCTGGATGAGTTCCCGTCCATTGGTGTGATCCCGGACTTTGACCGTAAAATGGCTACCATCCGAAAGCGTGCGATGAATGTCGCAATGATTATTCAGGACATGACCCAGCTCCAGAATAACTATCCGACCACATGGACTACCTTACAGGCGAACTGCAGTACCTTCCTCGCATTGGGCATCAACGACCAGGATACGGCGGATATGGTAACACGGCGTATTGGCGAAACGACTGTGAGGGTGGAAACGCACCAGCATAAGAACTTTGAGGGGCTGCTGCAGACGGATAACCAGTACAGCACCGGAGAAGGCAAGCGTGCGCTGCTCCAGTTTGATGAATTGTTTAAGCTGGATAAGGACGACTGCCTCATCCTCCTGCAGTATCATAATCCCATTTTTGCACACAAGTATCCGCATGTTTTGCATCCAATGTCAAAGAACATCATGCCGTATGACATCAATAGACGGCCCGATCTCATGGACCGTGATGCCAGACTTGCAGAGCAGGAAGAAGAGCGCCAGAGGACGGATGCGTATCTCTCAGAGCACCCGCTGTCCGATGTAGACCGTGCCTACAAGTGGATGTTTGGTGAGGACGATGAGCCCAGCGGCGTGAAGAGAAAGAAGCGGCGCCACGGAGAAAATGCGGCAGCTGATACGGAAGTTGAGGCTGCACATGATGAAGGCACCGAGGCAGACCCTGCGTCTGATCCTTCCATTTGCGCAGTAGATGCGTCGCAGGCTACGACGCAAGAAGCCCAAATTACTGTTGATCCTGCGACAGGCGAAGTCCTTAGTGGGCTCGACGAAGAGGACGAGTCGATCTTTGAGGTTCAGCTGCATCCGGAGGTGCAGGAAGTACCTTCAAAAGCCAATTCCGATGCGGGTGACGCAAAGGAACGCAGCCATGCGTGGGAGAAGGAAAAGGCAAGCTATGTGCCGCCTGTGTGCCCGGGCAGGCCGTGCCCGCCACCGGCGGATGATAAAAAGCCTGCTTCTGACGGGCAAAATAAAGGGCAAAAAAGCCAGCAGAATGTGAGGCCCGAGACTGGTATAGGGGAGCCGGACAAGGCATACACAAGGAATCTTCTTGTGGCCGTTCAGATGGGCAGAAACGAGTTGTCGGATCCCGCCCCACGCAAAACGGAAGCGGAGCCTAAAGGCCTTGCCAGCGTTAGAGGATTCGAAGAAAAGCACGGAAACGATGCCGATGGCAGCGCTGAGCCCATCAAGGCTAACAAAGATTTTGTGGATCCAACCAGTACCGGGAGCCGCAAAGCCGGGCGGGCGATTTCGACAAACGGGATGTACCGGAGGCCGTCCGGCGCAAAAGCCGGCAGGACAACGCCGCCCCCGAAGAAAAAGGAGAATAGCGATGAACACTAAGGAAAGCAAGGCAAGTAAAGAAAATGCGATGGTAGAGGGCGCACGAGGAAAGAGGGCGGGGCGGAAGATCCTCTTTTACACGAAAGATGTGTTGGAGACTATAGTGCCGGCTGCTTTGGCGGCATTCCTCCTTTTCTATGTCGTGTTTCGCGTTGTTGTTGTAGAAGGCAATTCCATGAATCCAACCTTGCAAAATGGGGACATCATGGTGGTTCATTGTCTGCTTTATACGCCAAAAGTCGGGGATATTGTTGTATGCACATCGGACGGCTTTGAAGGTGGAAACCTGGTAAAGCGGATAATTGGAGTGCCGGGAGATACGCTTGAATTCGATTTTGAGAATGGAATTGTGCGTCGAAACGGAGTCGCCCTTGACGAAAATTATATTGCGGAGAAGACCAAGACGAGCCTCGGTTGCCCTCAAACAGTTAGGGTTGGAGTGGACGCTTATTTTGTGATGGGCGACAACAGGAACAACAGCAACGATAGCCGAAACCCAAAGATTGGCCTTATTCACGGAGACGATATTCTCGGTGGTGTTTGTGTCCATTTTCACGGTGTAAGCAATTAACAGTTAGTTTTTTTAACTGTTAGTTGACGGAAATGGACAAAAGCAACATACTAAAAAGTGAAGGCAAAGTTGCCGCTGCAAGGGCAGTCGGTGCAAGGATTAAGGAAAGGAAAAATGGCATGCACCCTCCAAAAAAGGAGATGAAGCCAACAAACTTCATTCATAAGCGGCGAAGTCCGCGAATGAAAATATTAAAAATTGAGGAGAAAAAATGGAGGAGGAAAAGAACTATGAGTAATGTAATCGAGAACGAAGGCAACATCAATGCTGAAGTGAAAGCGGCAGAGCAGAACCGGAATGCACCTGCCAGCGGCAGCATCAATGATGCGCAGATGAACAACCAGGAGCGCCTGAGCAAGGCTGCTGCATGGTATGCGCTCCAGTCTGCCATGTATCGCCATGACATCATGATTGGCAATGTGGCATCTGCGCTTGTCAAAGATGGAATTGCCTTTGCCGGCGTTGTGATGGACAAATATCCTGATGCGATCATCTACATCCCGTTTGATGAGTTTTATCGGGAGATCGTCATGCGTAACGCGGCAGAGCTCAAGCACCTGGGGAAGGGACAGAGCGAAGCGGAAGTTTCCCTCAATCGCCAGATTGGTATTCTGCGTCACGCGGTTGGTGCTGTGATCCCGTTTATCATCACCAATATGGCGTCCGATCAGCACGAGGATGGTACGACAACCAGCGTGATTGTCGCCTCTCGCCGCGCAGCTTTGGCTGTGATCGAGAAGCGGAATTATGGCACCAATGCCAATGGCACCCGTCGAATCAATGAGGGCGATCTGATTTCAGGCCGTATTGTTTCCGTGGGCCGCTACGGTATGCGTGCGAACTTCGGAGGCGTCGATACGGAGGTAAAGCTGGCCCAGGCTACGCATCGCTTTGTCAGCAGCCTGCTTGATATTTTCGCTCCCGGCGATGCTATCAATGCCGTAATCCGCGAGATTAAGCAGAACGAAAACGGTGGCATTGTGCTTGCTGTTGATTGCCGGGCCGCAGAGCGGGCACAGAATATGCACCGTGCGAACCTTGCGCCTACCGGGTCCGTTGTGACCGGCACAATCACCTCTTCGACGCCCGACAAGCTCAATCCTGGGCTGAGCACTCTGCACGCATACATTGACTCTTTGGGCCTTCCGTGCGTGATCCGGCGGCTGTCCTCGGCTACCCTTGGCCACGATGTTCGCAACGGAGACCGGGCTGTAATCGTCATCATCGGCACTACCAGCAACGGTTTCCTGCGCGGTGAGGTGAGGCGTTTCTTGCCTCGTAGCACTCAGAGCAGCGGGCAGTAAAGCACCGTCAAGAGGCCCCGCAGCCCCGTGCGGGGCCTCATTTTTCTATCTGATGGGAAGGAGTAATATCTTGTGAGTACGCCAGAACGCAAAAGCGTATATACAATTCCAGATAACTTTATAGATGAAGGGCGCGTCGTTCGCGGAATGTTTCGCACGAGGTATTTCATGGAAGGACTTGCCATGGCCCTGGTTGTTGCGTTCTTCATCTCCTTTATTCCACTACACGGATTGAAGGAAAAAATTACAGCATATACCTTGGGATGCTCGCCCTTCTTCTTGCTCGGCATAACCGGTATCGGCGGAGACCCGGTATTCGCATTTATCAAGAATTACTTTACCTGGCTCAAGAAAAAAGGCATTTACTTCTATAACGGAGAGTCACGCGCATTGGCGTCATCGCCTGTTGAGAACATGATGGAGGCTGACGACGCAAAGGCAAAGCTGGCCGCTTATGTTGAGCGGATGCGGAAAAAACGCGAAGAAAGCCGGAGGATGGATTTGGTCGAGGGCGTAGATTTCGAGTTCGCAGAAGATAAAGAGCTGTCCGGCAATTATGCTGATGAAGAGTACGAGAATGAGGATACAGTGGACTCTGATTCGGGCGATGCAGCCGATAAAGACAGCGAGCCGGATGGCACCCTGGATGAGGGCTCTGCCCGTAACCAGGCACCGGAGCCTGCGGCGCAAAATGAGGATATAGCGCACACCGGCGGCGGCAATACGAGCGTTTCCGAGAAGGATATTTTCGACAGTTGGGAAGACGAGGTGTTCTAATCTATGCCAAAAAAAGAGAAGACAGAGAAGCTCACGCAGATTGAAAGCGTGCAGTCATGGTCTCCAATTAGAGATGTGGAGCGCGGCATAATTGTGACGAAGGACAATCGGTTTATTAAACTGATGGAGCTTTCCCCAATCAATTTTGGCCTGCGTTCGGCAAGCGAGCAGACTATGATCGCCAACGCTTTCGGCGTAGCCATGAGGAGTTTACCGAAGAGCTTTCAATTTAAAGTTACCTCTCGCCGTGCGGATGTAACGCAGTTTATCGACGATCTCGCAGAGCATAAGATGCGGGAGCCGAGCGCGTCTTGCAGGAAAATGCAGATGCAGCAGATGGAGATGATTCGGCACGCCGGCGCAACGGAAGGCGTAAGCCGAAGGTTCTTTGTCGCTTTCCCTTATGAGGAGCGTGCATACACGACCAGGAAGCTGACATTTGAGGATGTCTACTATGACCTGGATCGCGTGGCAAACACCTTTGAGGCTGGACTTAGGCCCTGCGGGAACGAGGTCATTTCGGAGAACACGAATGAGTATACGCTGTCTGCTTTGTACTCCATTTTCGCTCGAAGCGAGAGTGAGAAGAAGAGCTTTGAGGAGCGGGAAACCGATGTTATGGCTCGGTACGCTGCGGCAAATGATAGGAGTATGGCACAGACGCCAATTATCCCTGTTAACGATTTTATTTGCCCTGCGAAAATGGATACCAAGCTCGACAGCCGATATATTAAAGTGGATGACACCTATTATATGTTCGCGTATATTGAGGGGAATTCGTATCCGAGTAGGGTCGTGGCCGGGTGGCTGCAGCTTCTGATTAACCTCTACGAGGGCATTGATGTTGATATGTTTGTGCGGAAAGAGGACCCTGAGAGCACGCAGCGGAAGCTCCAGTACAAGATCCGCTTTAACAAGATTCGTGTTAGGGAATCGGAGGATACGGATACCGGATATGACGACCTCGCTGCATCTGTTAGCAGCGGGTACTACTTGAAGGAGGGCTTGGCAAGCGGCGATGATTTTTGCTATTTCTGTACGCTTCTGACTATCACGGCGCACTCGAAGGAGGAGCTGAATTGGAAGTGGGATGAGGTAAAAAACATCTGTGTCCGCAACGACCTGAAGATTCGGCAATGCGTTTATGAGCAGGAGCAGGCATTCCGCTCTGCGCTTCCCATCTGCAGCCCGGACCCGGGTATTTTCCGTAAAGGCAGGCGCAACGCTTTGCTCTCAGACCTCGCAAGCATCTATCCATTCGTTTCATTTGAAATGACGGATCCTGGTGGCATTATGATGGGGGTTAACTCCGGAAATGGGTCTTTGGTATTTGTTAATATCTTCGACCGCAAGAAGTATCCTAACGGGAATGTCACGATCCTTGGCTCAACCGGTGCCGGTAAAACCTACACGCTGCTTCTTATGGCACTGAGGATGCGGCAGAAAAACAACCAGGTATTTATTATTGCGCCGTATAAGGGCGAGGAGTTCTATCGAGCGTGCAAGGAGATTGGAGGCCAGTTTATTCGCATTGCCCCGGGGTCCAGTCAGACAATCAACATCATGGAGATTCGAAAAACAGAAACCTCCGAGGAGGATGTGGTGATTGGAAACCTGGCGGGTAAAGAATCTGTTTTGGCGAAGAAAATCCAGCAGCTCCATGTGTTTTTCTCACTTCTTGTCCCTGATATGGACGCAGAAGAACGCCAGCTTTTGGACGAGGCGATGGTTAAAACCTATGCGAAGTTTGGTATTACTTCGCGGAATAAGACTCTGATTGATCCGAGGGATGGTGTGTCTTATAAGAAGATGCCGGTCCTCAGTGACCTGCACCAGACCTTGGCAGAATTCGGAGAAAAGACTGCGCGGATATATAATTGCCTGAGCCGTTATGTAAATGGTTCGGCGGCCTCGTTCAGCAAGCAGACAAATGTTTCACTTACAAATAAGTTCATTGTTTTGGATGTTTCAACGCTTACAGAGGAGATGCTTCCCATGGGCATGTTCATGGCATTGGACTTCGCGTGGGACACGATCAAGTCTGACCGGACGAAGCAGAAGGTAGTGTTCCTGGATGAGCTGTGGCGCCTGATTGGCCCGGGATCTTCACCGAAGGCGGCTGAATTTGTGCTTGAGATTTTCAAGTTGATTCGCTCTTATAACGGTTGCGCTGTTGGTGCCACACAAGATCTGAATGACTTCTTCGCACAGGACGATGGGCGCTACGGCAAAGCAATCGTTAATAATGCAAAGATTAAGCTGCTGATGAAAATGGAACCTCGCGAGGCGGAGGTTGTGGCAGAGACAATGGATCTTACGCAGAGCGAGCGTGATGAGATCAAGAAAATTCAAAAGGGAACATGCCTGCTGGTGGCTAATACAAACCATGTGTTTATGCAAGTAAAAGCCAGCAATTATGAGCACGACCTGATTACTACATCCGCTGACGATTTGCGCCGGATTGCTGCGCAGCGTAACGGAGCGGCGCAATAAAGGAAAGGAGAAACGGCAATGCTTTACGGAAACACTTACGACAATATCGCTTATACAATTCGGTCATGCTTTTGCGTGACGCCGGCTCAGTTGGCTCGGTTTTTCTCTGAGGAAATGGACTGGCCCGATGTGAAAAACTGCCTTACCACCCTGCTCTCGCAATGCACAATTTCTTACGATACGGCTGCAGATATGGTGACATGGCGCGGCGGTCTTCCACTCAAAACCACTATTCTGGCAAAGCGGATTTACTCGTTCTGGGTTATTGCCGCAATGGGCAGTAGCTCTGTTGGGGAGATTATTCCGATGGAGCAGCCCGGGCAGTTTCTCGTAATCGACCAGAATAGGGAAAATGCGTATGACATTACCCTTATTGAAAACAAGATCGATTGCGATTTGGCCTATAGGCTCCGGAAGATGTACACCGCAGATATGGAGAACGATAGCATCAATCACATCGCTCTGCTGAAGGACATCAAGCTGGCAGAACAGGTAGATTTACGGAGGTACAGCTTCGACTCGTACTGCGTGTACAACAAGGATAATATGCCTGTTTACTATCAGCTGGATTAGTATTTAAGTGGCTCCCGAAAACAAATACTTCATCTGTTTTCGGGAGCCTTCTTTATACGGTGCGGGGGACGAGCTGCAGGCCGGAGCAAAAGTGAGGGCGAATTCACCGGGTATAGCGGCGTGATTCAGCCTGAAAAAAGCAAAGAGGACGGGGGATGTTTTTTTATGAGTAAGGACACAGAGCGAGCGGCGAAACGGCTGTATGTGCGGGACGACCTTGACGCGATGCAGTCTGCAATACAGCATGTGAAAAGCGCAGAAAAAAATGCTATGAGAGCAAATGACTATATAAAGGCCTACGAGGAAAAGCTAAACTCACCGAAAAAAGCAGAGGATGAATCTGATAATTTCCTTAGTTTTTTGGAGGGAGAAATTGCTGCTTTTGGGAATAAAATTGCTTCGGATTTGAGCACAGCATTTTGGGATATATCTCATATTTTCCCATTCTATAATGGCATTACCGGTCAAGGTGAAAGCGAGGCAATGAATGGATTGGACCCAGATTATAACAGCGATATTGCGGATGCTTTTGTAGAAGATCATGTTCTTTTCATCCGCCTTCCCATGCTCGGAAAGCGCGTTTACACCTCCAAATGGAACAGGGCACGGTGGACATTGGAGGGCTCATTATTCTACCGCGACGAACTGAAAGCTGCTCTTGCAAGAGTGGAAAAGGAGATAAAATGGGAGGCAGATCGGACGCTCAACTATGTATTTGTCTACGATACAAAGCGGGTCGGGATTGACAGCGATAGCCATGATACTAAGGGAATTACAGATACAATTTGCAGCATGTTTCGTGGGCACGATGATTGCAGGTACTGCTCTTTTAGTTACGACACGCTCAATACGGACACTGTACCCGAAGGAACTTACATTGCCGTCACTGCCGGAAAAAGCCTGTTTTACGACTCAAAACTGACTGTAAGAAAGTGGGCGGAGCACTGGCAGTTACCCCGCTGAAAACGGAGGATTTTTCCAGAAAAAAGTTCCGATATTTTTACGGAGAAAGCAACGGTTTTTTATCGGAGCAATAAAAAAACCAAAAAGCCAGGTATTTCGGGGGTTTGAGGGACGCGCCGAGGCGGGAAATGGCGGCAGATAGAGAAGGGGACTACATTTTCAGCACACTGACAGAGTAAAAAAGCAAAAAGACAGGAGGGAAAAACACATGGTGGCAGGTCACATCACAAAGAGCGAATTGGCTCTTATCTACATGCTCAGAAACGACATAATCACGAGCGATGGACTTAATAGCATGTGGGGGAGATCATACGGGGCAGATACGCTCCGGGATATAGAAAAGCGTGGATGGGCCACAGAAATTAAAATCGAACATAAATCGGGAGCAAAGGCACAGAAATACCGACACACCTGTTTTGCAATTACGCAAAAGGGGATTGAGCACTTACGCAAGCGCGGGTACAACATGAATATCCTTGCTGAAGAATATAACCCCATTAAAGAATACACTCCACGGAAACGGGCTAACCCGGCAAAAGCGGCAGCGAGATTCCTTAAAGAAACTATAGCAAATATTTTCTTTACTCAATACGGGGCGATTACCCTGCCCATTGTTGCGGCAAGTAGGCGCCGTACACAGTCTACACCAACAGGCACAGACGAGGGCGTAGATATTGAATATACCCAGCCAGGCAATGAGTATATCTATGACGATGATGCGTTCTTCAACATTGACGACTATGAAGACATGGATATAGCACCAGCAAAAGTGGAAGCCGCGACTTCGGTGCAAGCACAGGTACCGCCCGACGGCTCCGGCAAATTGCAAGATCCGTTTATACCAAACCTCATCCTCATGCAGCAGAAGAAAGAGAATGCAGTATGGGAGGACGCTATTATCCCGGCAGAAACGCTATTTTTCTGTGCAAGGAGTGCTATGCGCAAATCGGAACTCTATGCCCACGAGTATAGGGAAGTCTCTATGAGCGAGTGCGCCGGAATCTTAGCTACCTCGAATAAAACCATGCTCGTCTATACGGCAACGGTAGATGGTATGCCATGGAGCACATTTAGCGCCGCAAACGACACAAGCATTGTAAAGGCGTTCAACTTCAATCATCGTGCTATCAACAGCTTCTCTAATAAAGCGTCAGGGATTCTACTTACGACAGCACCTCATGTTTTGGCAAGCGTATTTTTTAACCGTGGAAAAAGAAAAATGAGGGTCAGGTTCGGAACGGGATTGTCATCCCTCTATGTTGTTCCCGTTACAAACGAGGGTATAGCTTTCATCACACACATTATGAAAGACGACCTTGTAACCTACGCACGGCAGGTGTGTGAGGAACTTTGCAAAACGGGTGCATACATTGAGAATCCCGATGTGCAATCCAAGTCCGAATATCCTCTCATCGAGACTGCTTCCGGAATGCAGTGCGCCTATGGCATTGATATGAACTTCAATCAGGTTGCAAAGTGGTACGATGCTCTTAAAAGCGAATCCGAGATGGGGGAACCGCTTTCTATTAAAATCATCTGCCTTGACTTCCAGGTTCCACTCTACAACGCAATTTTTAAGGGGACCGGGGTGGAATACATCACCAAAACGCTTTAACACCTTGAGCCCGCCTCACCCTCCGTCCTTTTCCCCTCAGCTCCCCCGGCAAGCACCCCATGAACGCATGAGCATAGCGAGAACGATTGCAGAGCCGGCTCAGAAAGAAGAGGCGAGCACCACTCCGTCCGGCGGGAACCTAAAACGATAATGGCCCTGCGCCCCCCCCGCATCGCTCTTCCATATTCCTTCCGCACCACACCCAAGCAATACCCCGAATAACAAGCAATGGCACCCGGCAGCTGTACGCCGATGGGGACCCATGAACAAAGACAGAAGCAGAAAGACAAGAGAGGCGGGCAGCGAGCCCGCCTCTCTCTTCTTTCCCTGCATCCGCTCCTACTTCCTCCAAACTGCCCGGTATAGCATGTGGCCTAATGGCTTTTGAAAACGGAACGTCCAAGGAAAGAATCGTTAGAGAAGATTGAGGCGAGCATTTGCCCCAACGCAGCGCTGCGAGGCATGTGGAAAACCACGGGCCCCGCCCGCCTCGTTTTCTCTACTACTCCGTATCCGAGGCACCTGCTCTACATTCGAAGCAGCTGTTCTGTATTCGAAGTATCAAATCTGTATCCAAGTCATTTGGCCCGTATCCAAAGTGCTGGTTTCGTGTGTGCAACGCCCGCTCTGTATCCAAAACCTATCTGCCCCGCCTCACATACAGCGATGAATCTGCACATTTCCATTTTGCCCCGGGGGCGAAGCCCTGGAATCTCAGCTCCGGTGCCCGCCTCATCCTCCTTTCCGCTTCCGCCCCTCCTCCGTCCTGCACTCCATGCAACGGAGAGCCTTTACTCCGACATGGGCGCACACGCCTCTCTTTCGCTTCTATAAATTTCCTATCCTTGCGAGCAGGAGCTGCTGTTTTCACGCGAAACATTTTCCTCTACTTTTCCCGTATAGTCCTTCCCTGATTTCTGCTTCCACAATACTTCTTTTCCTGCTAACCGTACCTGGCATCTTAGCAGGAAAGAACTCTGCTGCCGGCAGCATACCTACGACGAAGGCAACAATGCTCTTGATGCTGCCTGGGAACTCCATCTGGCTACTCCTACGGCTAAAGGCATAGGGGCCAAAGCGAATAGGGGATAACCTCACTCCAACACACCTCTCATAAATACGCACTGCGTATGACATCTCATGAGCACACTGACTACTCCCACAGTTAAAGCCGTGGTCTTTTTTGTCCGCATCCTGCAAGGAAGAAAAACACACAAAGAAAAGAATGCCACTCTGAGCCACTCTACATAGCTACGGCGCAATGAGCAAGATTGTAAGGACTGCTGGCATTACCCTACGGCTAAGCCAAGGGCGTGCGGGCCAAGCATGGGCCGCCCTCTGCGATGGATGCCGGCTGGACTGTGTGACTGAGGGGCGCGGAGATGAGGCTGCCGGAGAGAAGAAGAGTTAAGAGGCTGCCTGGGCGGTGTGGAGGTGAGGCGAGCGATTGGGCTAAGGCTGATGCGTCGAGACGATCTTCCATACAAGGGCAGGATGCATGACGAGATAGCTGCTTGTAGAGGTTGCTGGAGATACGAGACTGGTATGTAGGGACCCTTCGCCGCGCAGGGACTCGATGCGGGAATGCGGGCGATTGAAATATGGCTGGTGCGATGGGCTCTCTCGTGGCGCAAGGACGGAACGCATGACGGAAGGCGAGGCGGGCCCACGGATCGCCTTCGGCCTGTGTCGGCTTTCTGGACGCAAAGCCTGCTGAACTCAATGCTGCCCGATTTCGGTTTGGTCGGTAAGGGCGAGGGCTACTTCGCGCCCCGGGACTGCGTGCAGAAAATTGCTTGGGAGCAAAAGAACAAGTGGGCGGGGGAGGCAGGAGGAAAGAAAGAAGGAAGAGGAGGAAAGAGAAAAGAGGGAGGTTAGGAGCAAGGAGAGAAGAGAGAGGCGGGCACCGCCTCACTGCCGTTTCAGCAGGCCGGCAGCTGTTCGGAAATATCGAACAGTTGGATGGCAGTGCAACATTAACCAGCCGCGATGGCGGGTGTGTCGGATGGCGTGCGCCCTTTTCCCCATCGCCCAAGCCTCGAAGCTCGTGCTTTGCCGCAGACCATGAACCTGAAACGCACCGCATGTGCGCTTAATTAAGGCACTGCGCCTATCAGCATATAGGATGCTGTTGAATTATTTTCATATTTTTTCATTTTGAAGTTGACCAGGAACGACAAAAGCAACATACTACGAAATAGAACGGCAGTTGCCAATGCGTGCAGCGCCGGAAAAATAACTTGGGAAGTGAGGAAACAAATCATGAATGCCAAAGCAAAAAGCACTGTAAAGATTGCTGTCAGCCTGCTGATGGCCCTGGTCCTGGTTTTGGGACTGTTTGCTCCTATCGCGTCTGTCGCACATGCTGACGAGGCGGAGAACGATAGCAGCCTCATTGCCGTAGATGGCGATGAGCAGCAGGAGCAGAAGGATGACCAGAAGCAGAGCGAGTCTTCTGCCAATTACCTCAGTGCAGGCTACCTGATCCCTGTCATTTGCGTGCTGGCAGTCCTGATCGGCTTTTACATCTTCCTGTCTGTGAAGACCGGAAAGAAAAGACCTAAAAAGCCTACCGGCAAAAAGCCTATCAAGAAGCCCTAAATCACAAACCAGGCAGGCATGAGCCGCCGAGCGGTATGTTCGGCGGCTTTTCCTAAAACACTATCCAAATTTATAAGGAGCTTTTTATAATGCAACCTACCAACATCGACTCAGGCAAAATGTACGCACCGGACACCTCTGTTCTGCTGCATTCGCCCCAGTCTCTTTTCTCATTCGACGAAAATACAGTCATCATCACCCAGCGCACGATCGATGAGTTGATAGAGTATCGCAGCCAGCCCGGAGAAATCGGTGCCAACGCGAGAGAAGCACTCCGCATTTTGGCAGAGCTGGCATCTCACGGCACTTTGAGTGCAGGAGTCCCGCTGAAAAACGGCGGCACACTTATAACCATGCCAAATTATGATCCGGCGAGGGATCCTTTTATTCATAATAAAGGCACCCTGGTCACGCTGGACGACGCAGTATATGTTCGCTGCAACAATATGGGGATGAAGGTGGAGCGCTACCGCACGGACAGCGTCGTCCCTCGGGAGGGCGGATACGATGGGCGATGCATCGTCTATGTGCCCAGCAGCGCTATGCGGGAATTCGCCTTTACGAAGCACCTGGCTCTTCGGGACGACTTCCTCTTCCTCTCTGTATCCGGCAAGGTTATGGAGAAGTACAAGCCTACAATAAACGAGTTTGCAGTCTTGACGGACAGCAGTAACCCGCAGAGCACTATGCTGGCGAGATGGGATGGTGAGCAGTTTGTCTCGCTTCTGTATCAGCCGGAAAATCAGACCGTCTTCGGCGTTACGCCCCGCAATGTTGGACAGCGCTTCGCACTGGAAGCTCTGATGGCACCGGCCAGCGTGGCACCGCTGGTTATCCTGAAGGGCGCAGCCGGTACGGCAAAAACCTTCCTGGCTATGGCTGCTGCTTTGGAATGCGTAACCAATCCCCGGGAAGAGGATGAGGTACATATGCGTAGGATCCTCGTCACCAGGCCAAACACAAAATTCGATGATGACATCGGATTTCTCAAGGGCGGCGAGGCAGAGAAGATCGGGCCGCTGATTCGACCGGTACTGGATAACCTGGAAAACCTTATGGCCCGCAACGAACGCAGTGGGAAATCCCGTAAGGATGGGAAAGATACCGGGAATACCTACGACTACTTCTTCGATAAGGGCATCATCACAGCCCAGGCTATGGCCTATATGCGGGGGCGTTCCATCTGCAATAACTTCATCGTTATCGATGAGGCACAGAACGCTACACCAAATCAGATCCTGGGCCTTATCACGAGACCCGGCGAGGGAACGAAGATCGTTATCCTCGGTGATCCGGACCAGATCGATAACATGTATCTGGACCGCACCAATAACGGGCTGGTCTACGCTTCCGAGCGTATGAAGGGCAGCCCACTTTGCTGGCAGGTTTCCTTTACCGAAGAGGAATGCACCAGAAGCCCGCTGGCAAGCGAAGCGATTAACCGGATGTCTGGCAAAACCGCCTGCGTCCGTTAATCAAAAATACCTCCTTTCTTGATCCCTTTTGCCGCTACAAAGGTAGTGCCAGCTCGGGTGCTTCCCACTCCTGAGCCGGAGCGGCAAGGGGGAAGCAAAGAGGTGAACTCGCGTGCCGAGCGCGAGAAAGGGGAAAGTAATGCGAATAACATTGGACCATACACCACAGCAGCTCCAAGAGGCCGAAGCGCTTTACTTGGAAAATGAGAAGCTGGTACATTTCGTCCTGAGCCGGTCTTTCTTCGACAAGCTGCAGGACGAGGACACGCAGCAGATCGGACGGATCGGACTCTGGCGCGCATGCCTAACCTTTGACCGCACGGGAAAAGGTAAGTTTTCCACCTACGCCTGTAAATGCATTAAGAACGAAATCTTAATGCGGGTCCGAAAGAATGTGGCAAAGAAAAGAGACATGCCCGTCCCCATCAGCCTGAATGCCCCTGTGCCGTGGATAGCACAGGAGTGCTGTGCCTCAACGGTTGGAGATATTGTTTCCGGTAGCCCGGATGTGGATTTTGTGGACCTGGACGAGTTGTTCGCAGGACTCACGAAGGGCGAGCGCCGAGCTATCTGCCTCACGGCGGCAGGCCTTAGCCAAAAAGAGATTGCGGCAAGGACCGGATGGACGCCCAGGAGCATCGGATCAATGTGCTGCCGTGGAAGACAGAAAATCAAACAAAACCTGGGTTGGGTTCATGATAGTCCAACGGACAATACAGGAACACAGCAAGCGACTTTTGAAAGAGGAGAGTGAGGTTATTTATGAGTCAGCATATCTGCTATGTATGCGAGAGAAAAATGCGCCCGCGAAATGTCGTGCGGGAATTCTGCTTACCGGAATGCGCACCGGTAAGACTGCCTGTAACCGTTTTCGTTTGCCCCAGTTGCGGCGACGAAGTATATGAGAGCAAGGAAGTTCGTAAAATCGAGCGGCAGATTCGGAGAGGGGAGTTTCAGCGTGAGTAAAAGCAAGAAGAAGCCATCCATCCAATGGAAAATCAACAGGGACGATATACTCTGCTCCTATAGCGGAAGATTCTCCATCCTTAGGGAGGAAAAAGAGGAGGACGGGGAGGAAATTGTAAGCTATATTCTGAGGGACGCTCTCTCAGGCGTAGACTACATCTGCCCAACGCTCGCCTACGCCCGGGAGTTTGCCGAAAACGTGATTCTTTCCTGTGAGCAGGCTGGCGACGCCGATGATATGCAAGCGTGCATCAACCAGATGATCTCCGAGCAGACTGAGGCACAGAACACCGCACATAAGGGCTTTACGCTGACCAACATGGTTATCGCTATGCTGGTTTTTGCCGTCCTGGCCACGGTGGGTATTTACTGCTATCAGAGGCAGGTGACAAATAGCAGGACGATGGACGCGGAATCCAAAATCGAGAGCTTTGAGGCCATCGCGGATACCTTCCTGCAAAAGCATAGAGAAGAGTGCCTGAGCGGAACGGCTGGGGTTACGGCGCTTAATAAGTTTATGGACACGGAAGACTATATAACGCCTAACAACGACCAGTACGCAAACGGCGATGTAAATGCGGATGGATATGTTACCGTAGAGGATGCCGAGCTTGCGCAGCAGCTCTGGGATAATCGGGAGGATACCAGCGTCTTACCGGAAGACCAGCTGCGCAGATCCGATGTAGACAAGGACGGCGCCTTAACGCATACGGACATCAAGCTGATTCGGCAGCTGGCAAAGGGCGAGAAGAAAAATCGCGTTGAACTAAGCGCAGATTATCTGCGCGGCCAAACCGGCTCGCTGGATCTTTGGGGGAATCCCTATCAAGTGACACTGATCCCGGATGGCGATGCAGTCTCCATTGAGTTCCGATCTGCCGGACGAGATCAGAAGTACGACACAGATGATGACATCTTCAGCGTATTCTCCCCGAAATATAATACCGGTGCCGTGCGGTTTTGATGCCGGCGCCCACCGGGTCAATCTCCGTTCCGGCAGGAACGGCATAACAGAGAGAGGACGTCATCCATGAGAGAAAACTTGATTGCGGATCCGGCGGCTGTCTACTTCGAGGGGGAAGAACGACACTTGTTCTTTCTCTGCACCACAAAAGAAGCAGATGAGACGGAACGCACACAATGGATCGTGGAACGCGAGCCGAGCGGCTATGCCGCAGTATGGCCCAGCATAAGAACTTATCTCAGGCGGGACGGAACGCCTATCGACATGAATCTCCTGAATGGGCCGCAGGAAATAATAGAGCTCGCAGCTGTGGGAGCCTACATAGCGGATATCCCGCAGTGCTATACGGCAGAGCAGGCTCTGCGCGAATTGGGCTGCGAGCCCGAGGCGTTCACCATAGAAAGAATCGGCTATTATCCAAGCGTCCGACAGGCGCGTGGAAGGCTCCGCCTGACAGAGTTGACAGAAACATCCTTCGCATCCTCTGTCAAGGACGCAAAGGCAGCGATTTACCGAGGCTTGAAGGCAAAGCAGAAGCCGAGACTGCTGACCCTGTCGGAAATCAGAAACGGTGATTTTAGTAAGCCGGGCTCCGCGCTACCGAAGGGGACATCGTTTGCAAAGCTGAGGTGGACCGGAGAGCCGTTTTCAACAGAAAGATTCCAGACTGCAAGTTCGAGCGGCTTTGGGGGGATAAATCATTATGACGAAACTGATACTGAATACTGAATGTGAAAAAGACCCGGCGCTCTGCTCTACAGATACGGAGCCTACCAATGAGGATCTGCTGGAAGCAGAGGCTGTTTACGAGAAGGCTGCGGAGAAGCTCAATAGGGCGGAAAAGGTAGCCGGCGGCGAGCCCGGTCTGACGATGCTGGACGACTTCATGCGGCACGCACTTAATCACGAGCTCTTAGACCCGGAAACGGAGCGGAAGCTGCTGACTCAGATCCACGAGGGAACCTTGGCCGAGGAGAGAACGAGCAAGCAAAATCCAGGCACTATAAGCAAGGAGGACCAGAGGCTGATACAGATCGGGCAGGATGCAATGAACGAGCTTATTGAGAAGAACCAGCGGCTTGTCTATGCGATACTTAGTATAAGCAGCGAGGGGCAGTATGCAACCGGGCGGCCTCGAATTATGGACTATGTTCAGGAAGGAAATATAGGGCTCATGCTTGCTGCGAGAAAGTTTGACACGAATCGTGGCGTGCGCTTCTCCACTTATGCGACTTATTGGGTGCGAGGCATGATAAAAGAGGCGATCGGTAACAACTTCTGCTGCCTCCAGATTCCAAGTAAGGTCCAGGCCCACATGAAAGCCATCTTGTTGTTGCTTGATTCGCTGGGTGTAGATGAGGCTCGCAACATTACCTACGAAGAGATAAGTGACCGAACCGGGCTTTCTGTGGATCAGGTGCGCAGAGCGATGGTTGCGCTGTATAGGTATGTTAAAGATACTTCTATGCTGCCAAAGCTCAGAGGCTCAGACTATTACGCCGAATCCGGAGCATGGGATGGGCCGACGAGATACGAGAAGTCCTGCGAGGAATATGAAAACATGCTGCAGTCCGTCTATCGGTCGGAGCTGCGTGAGGTTCTGGTGAACGCTGTCAGCGCATTGCCAGACGATGAAAGAACCGCATTGGAGCTGCGGTTTCGGCTCAGGGAGCCGGAGTCCGGGCGGAACATGGGATACCGGGAAATCGGGGAGCGGATGGGCATTCAAATACACCAGGCGCGAGACCTTACAAAAAGAGCACTTTGGGATCTGAAACAGTCGGATCGGATGCGGAATATCTGCAAAGCGGTAGATATTTCCACGGAAGAGGTACTTATGAAGGATGCCAGGAAATTTGGAGAACTCTATACTGACTATCAGGTGCGGCACGAAAATGTCAGAATTGACTCCGCTTCCGCCGTGGATGTGTTCCGAAAACGGTATAGCGGTCGCATGGATTTGGGTGGAGCTTGTATTTCTTAGCTTCAGCGCGCACGGAAAAAAAGAGCCCTTCGGGGCTCTTTTTGCGTTTACAGAAAACGACAAAGGCAACATACTAACGGTAGACTTGCAATTCTGCGGCGCCAGGCTGCAGGAAAACTTTATTCGAGGAGGAATGTAAAATGATTGCAAGACGCTCCACACACACACACACACACACACACGATCGGCACTGTAAAGCGTAAAGGCTTTACAATCATCCAACTGGTCATCGGTATGCTGATCTTCGCTATCCTGACAGGGATCGCCTTTTTCGGCATTAGCGTCTACACAGCGCAGGCCAATGAAACCAGGGTAGCATCTGACTTGGGTACCTTCGAGGTGGCTATCAAGGACTATATGCTCAATAACCCCGGGGCCTGCTCAGACGGTACGTTGAGCCCTGTAGGTCTGAATCATTACCTGACCAAGGAAAATACCCTTGCCCTGGACGAGGCGGACCCCAATAAGGACGACCTGGGCAGCGAGATTTCTGTGGCAGCCGGCGTAAAGGGCGAGGCTGCGTATAAGAAGCTCTCCGTACTGGAGGACCCCTGGGGACACCAGTACCGGGTAGTCATTCGCAACAACGCAGACCGCACCACGGAGGAGGGAGAATACGGCGCCAAGGGTACCGACCGGGCCTTTATTTATGTCTACTCTATGGGTAAGGACGGCAAGGGTGCAGCCAACGACACCAAGCAGGACGACTCCGTGCTCTGCGTGCAGTACAGCGACGGCGAGGTCTACAGCCGCAGCTACCTGCCTTCCGATGGCAAGAACCAGGCTATCGCTGCTCCAGCCTATACTTACTGGAACAAGGATGAGAACGGCAAGCACTCTGTTATGAAAGACAGCATCTTTGCCGTAGGAGGCGTGGATCCGTCCAAGGCGCCTGGAAAAGAGAACGGTGGCAGTGGCGGTAGCGACAGTAGCGGTGGAATCGGCGGAGGAAGTGAAAGCGGAGGAACAACTACCGGGGGCGATGAAGCGAGCCGTGGAACACTAATCCCCGCAGGCGCAACCTATACACTGTCCGATGGCACAGTTTTGGAGGGCAATGGCATCAATACATTCCCTGACGCTCCGGCCAAGGGCGATACATATCTGGAAGCAAACTATGTATATAGTTATAACAAAGGGGTGCAAAGTAAGATTAGCGTCTATGACAACTTTAGCATTGCCGGTGGAGTAGACTTCGGGCCAAACTGGAGCGTTATGGCAAATGATAGAAATAGATCGGAGTACGGTGAAATTCACTCCGAAATCGCAGGAGAGCCAGTGACACATATGGTCGCTACATTTGATGACTGCAGATACCCCCTTTCAGTAGCGTCCATCCCGGATAGTGTAACGTCAATGGATTGGGCATTTCGCAATTGCATCGCTCTCGCCAGCGCACCGACGATTCCCAAGAGTGTTACAAGCATGAATGCAACATTTAACGGTTGTGAAAACATGTCCACTGCACCAGTAATTCCGGATGGCGTAACAAGTATGAGCGGAACATTTTCGGGATGTTCCTCCCTTGCAAATTACGATGGGAGTGAGGACGCAGAGGGTGACTTTTCAAATTACAAAATCCCAAGCGGCGCAACGGATGTGCGTGGCATGTTTTATGGGTGCAGCCTCCTCATTAAAGCACCTGAAATACCGGATGGCGTAACAAGCATGGAAAGCACATTTGATAAGTGTGCCAAACTTGAGGTGGCTCCTGTAATTCCGAGTGGAGTAACAGACATGAAATTAACTTTTAATGGATGTATATCTCTTAGAACATATGCAGGGAGTAAGGACGAAGACGGAAATTTCTCAAACTATATAATTCCAGATAAGGTGACAAATATGGCCGGAACATTTAACCGTTGCTATGCGCTTACTTCTGCGCCAACAATTCCAAGCGGCGTGATGGATATGCGTGGAACATTCTCAAATTGCCGCAAACTTATCGAAACCGACGCTATCGTCATTCCAGCATCAGCAAAATATCCGAGTGGGACAAGGGGTAAATGGGCCGATGGCCCATTATGGGTAAAGCAATAAGATCGCCCGCCTCTCCCTCCGTCCACTTCCCAAATCCCTCTCCCCTGCGAGACGCAAAGCACGCGGCGATGTGATGTTGGACCCGCCTCACTTTCCTAACCAGCTCCGCATCGATTCCTCCACTGGCGGATTAAGGAACCAAGGTCTTAATTTGAGGCGCGGTACCGAGTAGGGGAGGCGAGTGGGGGAGGCGAGCGGGCACACGCCCGCCTCGCCCTTCCAACCTTTTCACTCACTGGTTCTGCCATTCATAGCATGCGAGCCCAAACGGGAAATCGAAGGGATATGCGCGGCACGGGACACCCTTGAGGAAAGAAGCAGAAGAGCAGGAGAGGCGGGCAGAGGTCCCCGCCTCTCCTTCTGCATCCATTTCCTTCCCTGGCTCCGCCCCCGCGCATGGGCACCTAATCGCAGCGGCACATGAGGGCAGCTTCGGTATGAGGGAAGGAGACGACGGGGGTGCTTTCCCTTAAAGGGAGCTGACCCTGAGCAGGGCCGGAAATTTCGAGGTCGGAAATTGGAAAGAGGAGAGAGGCGGGCTCGCCTCTCTTTCTTTCATTATGCGCCGGAGCTTGTCAAGTGCAGATCTGCACTCTCAGGTGGCAGATCTGCACCCTAATAGGGCAGATCAGCCCTTGACAAGGGCACTTGCCCATGATCTGCCCTACTCCGGCCCTGCTTTGCGTGCAGACCAATCCGAAAGCGAACGCATCACCGCACCGCCCTGCAGCGGCAGGGACCCGCACGGCAGATCTATCTCCAGCTCCGAACGAAATCTCTCTCACACGGGCGGGCTCCGGCCCGACGCACGCACCGCATCGCACGCGCCATGCAATGCCAGCCCAGATGGGGCAAGTATGTACCCGGGAGAGGAGAACACCGCTGATTCACATATGGCGTACACCCGCCTCTCTTTCTTTTCGCTTCTGCCATCTATCTGCTATGCCGAATCACCTATATACCGGGATATAGCATACCGATACTTGGACGCACTGAACTCGGAAACACTACAGAAGTAGACTCGATGTCGTAGGGAAACAAATTTTTTTAAAAAATTTTCGCTGATGGTTGACGAGGAGCAGCAAAAGCAACATACTAAAAACATAGAAGCGAGGGAAGGAGAAATGTTTCCATGATTGCCGTCTACGGGACAAAGGACAAAACAATCCACATTGAGAAGTGGGATCAAGCCATGAAAAAGATGGAATCGGCCCTGAATGTAGGTGCCAATGGCTCTGCTTGCCGTATACGATTCACGGACGGTACAGAGATACTGGTGGGCTATACGGCTATGCCGGAGATAACCTGGTTTATCATGGACATCCACAGCGGTCCTGCCGCTAAATTTTTCTGCCCTCACGAGCGTAGAGCCTTTCGCCCATCCGATGGAGACCGCTGCTCGGATGTGTTTAAGATCGATGCGGAGCTGGAACGGTATTTCCTCATCGACCTGTGGGACACAGCGCAGCAGAACACCGGGCCGTAAGGCCGACTACGGCTGCAAGGCTGATGGGCTGGAGAGGGCTGGCAAAGCGAATTCCTGTCACGCAAGGAAAGAACGCATGACGGGATGGTTTGCTCGTAGAGGCGGACGATTCGGCTAAGGCTGGCATATTGAGCTTTCCTCTGCGCAAGGGCTGAGCACATGACGGAAGGTGAGGCGGGCCCGGGAGCGGATAAGGCTATAAGGCTGGAGGAGCAAATTCCCGTCACGCAAGAGCTGAATGCAAGACAGGATAGCTTGCCCATTGAAGCTGGCGCATTGAGGCGCTCTGCCGTATGGGAACTGGCACAAAGAATTGCAAAGACGACGAAGCTGGTGCGTTGAGCTTCCACGGTGGAAGAGCTGAGCGCAAGACGGTATGGTTCGTTCCTGTAGTCGGGCAGAGAAATGAGACTGGGCGTATTGAGCCCTCAGCTGCGCAAGAGCCGAATGCATGGCGGAAGGCGAGGCGGGCCCGGATGGGCGAGCCGGAGCTGCAGGACTGATAGGCTGGCGTACCGAGCTCTCCGCCACCCAAGGGCAGAACGCAAAACAGAAGGTGAGGCGGGCAACGCGAAATCCGCCAAATCTGTTTTCTATATATTTTGAAATTTTATGGAAGGGGCTGTGTAAATTTGTTCCAGGAATTTATTAAGGAACGACTGGAGGAACTTGAAATCCCGGAGGATAAATACAAGGAAATGATAGACCGGTCTGTAACAGACCGCGATACGACCTTTTACGGGGCACTACTCAGATCCGGTGTTATTCCCCAGGACAAGGTGGTCCTCCAAGCGGCTGAATATTTCCAGCTTGCAGTGATCCCGGATCCGTTCAAGGTGAAGGTTGACTTCGAGACTACGGCACATGTGTATGGACGGGAAGACAAGTCTGTGGATATGGCAGCCGTGCTGAAGAACAAACAGTTTTTCGTGGAGCTGGAAGGCAAGAAGGTTTTCGTGATTCGAGAGCCTGAAAATGAGATGGAGCGTAACCGGCTCATGACGATGTTCGGCAAGCTGCCAACCTGCACGGTACTTACAGATGAGGCATACGACATCATCTCAGACTATCAGCTGCTGCCGAAATACTACGAGATCATGTCGAAGGCAATGCGCCCATCTGACATCCGGCGGGCGAGAATGGACGCGGATTCTCTACGGACTGCGAACTCGCCGATTGAGGACCTGCTGGACGGACTCATGAGCGCAGCCTTGAAGCGACGCGCAACCGATATGCGTATCATTCCCCTGGGCAACGCGAACGCCTCCGTGTGGCTGACCGTGGATGGAAAGAATATGTTCTATACCACCCTCAACAGCGGCGTCCTGGACAACCTGCGCAATGTGGTTATGAACCGGTCCGGCGCTGCCGTAGAAAGCCCGGATGTGCCCGTGGAGGGCAAGATCGCTTTCGTGTGTAACGGGAAGAATGTGGATATCCGAATCAATGTGGTCAAGTCATTCAACGGCTACGACTTCAACTTCCGCTTCATTTCTACCGTCCTGCGCAGGCTGGAAGATCTGGGCATGAGCACCAGTAACCTGGAGAAGTATAGACGGATCCTGAACCTGACCAAAGGACTGGTTATCATCTCCGGTCCTACCGGTTCCGGTAAGACTTCTCTGCTGTACGCCGGGTTCCGTATTTCCTTGGAACGGCACTTGGCCATCTATTCCATTGAAGACCCCGTTGAAATCGTGCTGCCCGGCATTACGCAGGTTGAGGTCAACAACAAGCAGAAGCTGACGAAGGAACGGCTTTTTGCCAGCGCACTGCGGCATCGTCCCGATATTGTGGCATTTGGCGAAATTAGAACCCTGGAAGACGCTATGCCGGCAGTGAACTTCGCACACACCGGACACCCTGCGCACGCTACCCTGCATGCCAACGACGCTATCGGCGTTATCTCCCGTATGACCAATATGGGCGTGGATCCCTACACCTTGGGCGATACGCTGGCCGCTGTTATCGCACAGCGCCTGATTCGTAGAGTTTGCCCCTATTGCGGAGAGGACTACGAGCTTCCGGCGGATCACAAGTGGCGGAAGATGTTCAACCTGGGCAACGGACCTATTACGCTGCGGCGCGGCAAGGGCTGCGCTAAGTGCGCCGGTACCGGGTATCTGGGCCAGATGGCCATTGACGAGATTCTGCTGACCACGCCGACGGTGCGTGAGGCCATTCAGATGCAGAAGGGCTCTAAGGCTATCCGGGAGGCCAGCGACTTCCAGACCTATCTGGATGACGGAAAGGAAAAGGCCCTGGCTGGACTGACGACCTTCGACGAGCTGGAAGACATCGCCAACGATGTTCTGTAATTATTCGAGAGAGGTGAAATAAGAGTGAGTAAAGCTGTTGTTGCAATTCATATTGCGCCAAGCGCCGTGCGGATCATGGAGGGTTCCCTCCAGGGCGGGCGCTTGCTGACCGGCGGACACGCTATTGTGGAGGACGCCTATCGATTCTTTACCGATGGGAAGCTCACCCGGCTGCGTGAGCTGGTGGATGAGACGGTAGAGGCCATGCAGGATGCCGGTATCAAGGCTAAGCAGGTGTTTGTCTGCTACGATAACGGCATGACCGTTGACCTGCTGGATTCCCATGTGGGGCGCCCGGGTGAAGAGAAGACTGGCCTGCGGGCTTTCCTGAGTGCCGATGTGGGGAAGAAGAACAAGAAAAAGAAGAAGAACCCCAACGCCGTGCCGGATGGTGTTCTGAAGAAGTCACAGAACTGGGGCGAATACGCTGCATTCCAGAATGACCAGGAGCTGCGCGGGACCGTGAGTACCGTCTCCGTGGTGGACCGGGATCTGATGCAGGGCATCGTTTACGAGTTTGCCGAGCGCGGATATAAGGTGAAGACCATTGAGTCTCCCCAAACCTCCATGATGTACCTGCGGCATGCAAACCCGTATAGCTATGATAACCTGGCGGCTATCCTGCTGTATGTGCAGGATCCTAACGAGCCCGTTTGGGTGTACACCTTCATGAAGAACACCCCTGCGCGGGCTATCAAGAAGCCGCTGATGGGACAGTCCGACTGGTCCCTGGAGGATCGGATCGTGGCAACCTGCCAGCGGGAGGTAGCGTCTGACGCACTGCGCCGGCCTATTGTGATGCTGGGCGGCGATGTTTTTGCGCAGTACCAGACCTATGACCATGTGGCGGACGCGCTGGTTAAGGACGGCTTTGCCATCTTTGATCTGTATGACAACATCAATGACCTGAACGAGAGCGATTCCGGGCTTGATAACGCCCTGCGCATCGAGGTTAGCGGAGAGCGGTCCGAGGAGCAGATCGTGTGCGGACGCTACACCATCTGCATGGCACTGCTGCTGCGGCTGCTGGATAAGAAGCCGGATAACCTGATGGATCTCAAGGACAAGGTTGTGACCAAGGCCGGCGCCCTGTCACAGTCTGTGACGCTGCTGGTGCTGGGCGGCGTGCTGCTGGTAGGTGCCCTGGGATACAGCGGATTCAGCCTTTACAGGTGGAAGAGCATGGAGTCTAAGCTGGTGCCTGCATCCAGCTTGGAGTATTCCCTGTCCAGCATTCAGAGTGAGGAGAATAATCTCAGCAAGCGGGAGCAGCTGCTCAATGCCACAGACACGCGCTATTCCGACATTATGAAATTTATCTCCGGGCGGGCCGGAGGTGAGGTCAATGTAGCCTCCGTGGATACCGTCAATATGTTCGAGGCAATTACATCCGACTCGCAGTATGTGGCGGTTTCCGGGACCCAGAGCGGGCAGACCACTACCGGCACTAAGACTGCGGATGGAGCGGCGGCTGCCGGGGACGGGCAGGCTGCTGCCACCGTGGACGAGAAGTTGACAGCGGATGACCTGGTGGAAAAGACGCAGATCGTGATTCGCGGCTATGCAACCAGCAGTGCAGCTGCTAAGAACTTCTACAATGCGCTGGTTGGAGAAAAGATCGGAACCACCGAGATGGTCGGACTGCAGTGCGTGTCTCTGAAGGACCTGGTGATACAGGGCATGAATAAAGACGAAAAGAAGGCCAATAAAGAAAAGAACAAGTGGACAGGCGGAAACGAGAATGTCTATGTGTTCGAGATTTCCGTGGATTAAGGGAAGGGAGGAACAGAACGATGAAATATGTGAACTACGCCGTTGAAACCAAGGTTAATAAGCGCAATACTTTGGCGGCGCTGATGATCCTCCTGGCTGTGATCGGCTTCGCAGTGACCCTGATTGTGGTGCGCCCGCATGTGGTGGATACAAAGGTTGTCTACGACAAGCAGGTATCCATGGAGAAACAGATCAAGTCCCTGACGGACTCTGCAAATGCAAAGAAGAATCAGCTGGGTAGCGAGAAGAAGAAAACATCCTCGGACCTGGTGAAGAGCCAGCTGGTGGCAGAGGTCGGCGCTATGGCGGAAAAGCACACCCTCAGCGTGGATAAGCTGACCAGCGAAAACCCGGAAAGCATTACCGAAAGCGACCTTAGCGCCATGACCTTTAACATCGAGCTGAAGGGGCAGCTGGCAGATATTCAGGGCTTTATCGCGGACCTGGATGCGCGGGATAATGTGTCCCATGTTGCGAAGCTGTCTTACCGGCTGGCGGATCAGGAATTCGTCTGGATGGAGCGTGCCATTGACCAGGATCAGGCTGTCTCCTGGATGGGCACCAGAAGTGAGAAGGATGAAGAAAAAGCAGCAGCCGAGGAAGAGGAGACCCTGCCGAGCATTACCGTGAACGATCTGCTTCAGCGCGGTGTGGCAACCTGCTATATGCAGGTGCAGTTTATTGGACGGGCCTGATCGGGTAGGAGGATACGCCTGTGTTTGGAAAGAAAAAGCAAATCAAGCGGGAAACGCTGTCTGATCTGCTGAATAATATTGCGTTCCTTACCAGCGTGGGCTTTACTCCGCTGCGGGCGGTGCAGGCAATCGTTGGTGAGGATAACGCGAAGCGGAAGGATAAGACCGCAGATGAGATGGCAAAGGCGGCTGTGCTGCTTGTGCCAACTCTGCGGTACGGCGGGTCCCTGGGCGAGGCGTTTGCGGAGCATGACGACTTCTTCCGCAACATCGCATTCCGCGTAAGTGCCGGCGAGCGGTCCGGCAAGCTGTCTGAGTCATTGCGGCGTATCGCCGTTCAGGTCAAGAAGGGCAGCGAGATTAAGGGCAAGATTCGGAGCGCAATGGTTTACCCTATGGCAATCCTGATTCTGACCGTTGTTATTACATGGTACCTGTTTGCAAAGCTCTTGCCCGAGATTTTCGATTCGATGCAGGAGGTCGTGACGGTGGATATGCCCGGTGTCACCGTGGCGCTGTTGCATATGGTCGATTTCTTCAATAAGTACGGCTGGATAGTGTTTGGAGGATTGGCACTTGCCATTGCCGTTACCATTTATCTGGCAAAGGGACCTATGAAGGTCAAATTCCATAAGTTCTACTCACGGCTGCCACTGATTGGGCAGGTGATTCGGGATACCTCCGCCGTGGACTACTACGACGCGCTGAACTTTACTTTGTTCGCCGGCGTCCCGATGGTCGAGGCCATGGAGGCCGCAGCCCTGAGCGTAAATAACCTGTACCTGCGCCAGCAACTGCAGGATGCAACGGAGATTTTTGAGTCTACCGGCTGCAGCTTGGCAGATGCACTGTACGATACGGACATCATGACGGAAATGGAGTTGGAGACGATTCATGCCGGCTATATGGCGAACAGGCTGAACGAGGTGTTTGTGGATCTGGCTGCGCGCAGAGAGTTAACGCGAGTCCAGACCATCGACAGATCCATCGCTATGATCGAGCCTATTACCATGGCCATTGCCGGCACAATGGTTGGCATTATTGCCATTGCCGTGTATACGCCACTGATGAACTTCGGCACCGTAAGCGCAGGCTAAGTAAGGCTGCAGAAGAAAATTAAATTCAGGGAGGAATGCAATATGATTACGAGGAGTTCCACACACACACACACACGATCGGCACTGTAAAGCGTAAAGGCTTTACAATCATCC
>OBLI01000033.1_pt1 | contig 127483 bp, 89 predicted proteins | sample 1519701 | NCBI WGS metagenome assembly OBLI01 (sample SAMEA3663005, study PRJEB22513) | pig gut metagenome | biome: pig gut; feature: pig-associated habitat; material: faeces | place: France | collected 2012
TTTTTTCGAATTATGCAGGCATATTCCTATGATATACAGCAACCTGCTACCACCACAACGACTGTCCGACTTGCTATTGTGAACGGTAAGGATATGTGACACAGATCATCAGCCTTCATACTCCGTAGGGTCGTCAATACCGGCGTCACGCAATGCCTCCTTGCGCTCGACACATGTGCCACAGCGGCCGCAATGCTTGTCACCTCCCTTATAGCATGACCATGTCTCGGCATAGTCAATGCCCAAGACAAGACCACGGCGCGCTATATCTGTCTTCGATATGCCTGTATAGGGAGCCTCTATCCTGATGTGCTCATATGTGCCGCGCTCCATGGCCTCAGACATGGAAGAGACAAAATCAGCACGGCAGTCAGGATAAATGGCATGGTCGCCGAAATGGTTTGCCATCATGACTCTCTTCAGTCCACGGCTCTCTGCAATGCCACATGCTATAGAGAGCATGATGCCATTACGGAACGGGACAACAGTTGATTTCATATTATCATCTGCATAATGGCCCTCAGGTATAGCATCACCTCCCTCCAGGAGTGAGCTCTTGAAGTATTCATGGATGAATCCTAACGGAATGACAATATGCTCAATACCAAGGCGCTCACAATGGAGACGGGCAAAAGGAATCTCCTTCTGTGCATGATTGCTGCCATAATCAAACGTCAAAGCGAGAGCGATGCTCTCCTTGCGGTCGTAAAGAAGGGTTATGGAATCCATACCTCCTGAAACAATTATCAACGAGTCTTTCATTCTTTCTCTATTAGTCAACAGTGAGTGTCCCATATCAAAAAGGATTATCTCGCGGCTGTACCCAACGACAGCAGACACATAACCCTATGTGAGATATAGAATGCAAAGTTAATAATAAAGGGCGAGATACACAACATTATGGGCAGAAGAATTATCATCCAGACAGAATGCCCACTGCCAACAATAAGGGAAAACCGGCAATGATGTGACGTATCATTAAGCTATGTGAGCACAATGACAAAACAGCTCTATGGCCGACAGTAAAAGCCAATAACCATCAGCTTCTCAACCTCTTACCATCATTATGACTGTTGCAAAGATGCCAAACGCTAGCTTTTTGGGGAAAATATTTGCTTGTTTCGGAATTTTATAGTAATTTTGCACGGTAATTTGTAAATTTCTCTGAAGCAATGAATATATCTTATAAATGGCTAAAAGAATACGTTGATTTCGACCTCTCACCTGAGGAGGTGTGTGCGGCTCTGACATCAACAGGTCTTGAAGTCGATGCCCTCGAAGAGGTACAGACTATTAAAGGCGGCCTCAAAGGGCTTTACGTAGGCAAAGTGCTGACATGCGAGCAGCACCCGAACTCTGACCACCTACATATCACTACTGTAGACCTCGGTAAGGGTGAGCCACAGCAGATTGTGTGCGGAGCACCTAATGTTGCGGCTGGACAGAAAGTCATCGTCGCTGACCTTGGATGCGTCCTATATGATGGCGACAAGGAGTTTGTCATCAAAAAGTCAAAATTGCGCGGCGTGGAGTCGAACGGCATGATATGTGCCGAGGACGAAATTGGAGTTGGAACAAGCCATGATGGTATTATCGTACTGCCAGAGGACGCACCTGTGGGACAGCCTGCTGCTGAATACTACAATCTTGAGAGCGACTGGCTGATAGAGGTGGACATAACAGCTAACCGTGCTGACGCACTGTCACACTATGGCGTGGCACGTGACCTCAACGCATGGCTCGTAAGTAACGGGAAGCCTTCGACACTGCACCGCCCTGACTGTAAGGACTTCCATGTAGACGACAACTCCCTCCCTATCGATGTCACAATAGAGAACACAGAGGCATGCAAGCGCTATGCATGCGTATCGCTGACAGGAGTTGAGGTCAAGGAGTCACCTGAGTGGCTCAAGGACAAACTGAACATCATAGGCCTACGCCCAATAAACAACATCGTAGACATAACGAACTATGTCATGATGGCTTACGGACAGCCCCTCCACTGCTTCGATGCAGATATGGTGACAGGACGCCATATCATAGTGAAAGACAAGAACGAGGGAAAGAAGTTCATCACACTCGATGGGGTGGAGCATACCCTTGGCGAACATGACCTCGCAATATGTAACGCCGAAGAGCCAATGTGTATAGCCGGAGTGTTCGGCGGAAAAGGCTCTGGAACATACGAGACAACAAAGAACGTTGTGCTTGAGTCGGCTTATTTCCATCCGACATGGATACGTAAGTCTGCACGTCGCCATGGCCTCTCGACAGACGCATCATTCCGCTTTGAGCGTGGCATAGACCCAGAAGGCACAATATACGCCCTCAAGCAGGCAGCTATACTTTGCCAGCAGCTTGCAGGTGGCAAAGTGTCAATGGAGATACGCGACGAGTATCCTACACCAATGACACCTGCCAAGGTATCGCTCAGCTACGACTATGTAGACTCTCTCATTGGAAAGAAAATTGGCAAAGAGACCATCAAGTCGATAGTGACATCGCTCGAGATGACAATAGACAGCGAGACAGAAAGCGGACTGGAGTTGACTGTCCCCGCTTATCGCGTGGATGTGCAGCGCCCTTGTGACGTCGTGGAGGATATCCTGCGCATCTATGGATATAACAACGTGGAGATTCCAACACAGCTGAAATCGTCACTCGTCATAAAAGGTGATGAGGACAAGAAATACAAGATGCTGAATCTTGTGTCAGAACAGCTTGTCGGTGCAGGATTCCGTGAGATTCTCTGCAACTCTCTGACAAAGGCCGCCTACTATGACGGACTGGCCTCTGTACCGACAGAGAGCCTCGTGAATATCATCAACCCACTCTCATCAGACCTCAATGTCATGCGCGGTACAATGCTGTTCGGAGGCCTTGAGTCTATCGTACGCAATGCTAACCGCAAATATCCAAACCTCCGATTCTTCGAGGTAGGCAACTGCTACTCATACAACAAGGAGAAGCATGAGGACGAGAATCCTCTCCGTGCCTATACAGAGGAGAACCATCTCGCCCTTTGGATGACAGGCAAGCGGATAGAGGGCTCATGGATACATGCTGACGAGAACACATCATTCTATGAGCTTCGCGCCAATGTAGACAATATCTTCGCAAGAGTAGGCCTGACACCACAGATGACAGTCGTGGAGCACTCAGACTCAGACCTTTTCGCCTCTGCACTCAAAGTCATGACCCGCGGAGGCAAGGTAATATGTGAGATGGGTATCGTGAGCAGAGCAATACAGAAGCGCTTCGGCATCCAGAACGAGGTGTTCTATGCCGATATCAACTGGGCACAGCTATGCAAGGCCGTCAAGAAACATGCTGTCCATTATGAGGAAGTGAGCAAGTTCCCAGCCGTTAGCCGCGACCTCTCGCTGCTGATTGACACAAAGACAGAGTTTGCGGAGATAGAACGCATTGCCCGTAACACAGAGAAGAAACTGCTTAAGAGCGTAGAGCTGTTCGATGTCTATGAGGGAAAGAATCTTCCCGAGGGGAAAAAATCGTATGCTGTCAACTTCATCCTGCAGGATCCAGACAAGACTCTCAACGACAAGGCTATCGACGCTATAATGAACAAGCTGATTAACAACATAAAGAAACAGCTCGGGGCTGAGTTGAGATAAGCAATTCTCTGAATAACAAATCAGAAACTAGAAAGAAACTGAAGAATAACAAAACATAAAGAGAATATACATGGGAAGAGCATTTGAATACCGTAAGGCCACCAAGATGAAGCGTTGGGGCCACATGGCAAAGACATTCACACGTCTGGGCAAACAAATCGCAATAGCAGTAAAGGCAGGAGGCCCAGAACCAGAGAACAACCCTACACTGCGTTCTATCATCGCTGTCTGCAAGCGTGAGAACATGCCTAAGGACAACATCGAGCGTGCTATAAAGAACGCTATGGGTAAAGACCAGAGCGACTACAAGGAAGTGACATACGAGGGATACGGCCCTCATGGCATCGCAGTCTTCGTTGACACTCTGACAGACAACACAACACGTACTGTGGCTGATGTACGCTCCGTCTTCAACAAATTCTCAGGAAACCTCGGCACTACAGGCTCTCTTAGCTTCCTCTTCGACCATAAGTGTGTGTTCACATTCAAGAAGAAGGACGACGTTGATATGGAAGAGCTGATTCTTGACCTTATCGATTATAATGTCGACGACGAGTTCGACGAGGAGACAGACGAGGAGACAGGTGAGACAACACTGACTATCTACGGCGACCCGAAATCCTACGCACAGATACAGAAATATCTTGAGGAGCATGGTTTCGAGAATGTCGGAGGAGAGTTCACTTACATACCAAACGACCTTAAAGAGGTTGACGACGAGCAGCGCGCCACTATAGACAAGATGGTTGAGAAACTCGAAGAGTTTGACGACGTACAGAACGTTTATACAAACATGAAATAATGAAATACCTAAGGAGGCTAACAACCGGCATGACAGACGGATGTTAGCCTCTCTATGTCATATATAAATATGTATAGGAAGGCTATACACAACAGTTTTGGATGAAGAAGGACTTGTTCTATGTAAATGCCTGTTATCATGTGAAGAGACTCCGACAGCATAACATGCCAGTAAGATTACAGGCAGAGCAGACAGTGAGCAAGACCGTCACAAAACACGTGAGCCTATCATTTTTATCAGACAACACGGTGGTAATATTCACAAGTAACCACACATAATAACATGAAGACAATCAACTATCCGACCACAGGAACATGCTCAAAGCTAATAAATGTAACTGTTGACGACAACGGGATCATCAACAATGTTGAGTTTATCGGTGGCTGCCATGGCAATCAGCAGGGCATATCATCACTCGTACGTGGAATGAAGACAGAAGACGTGATAAAGCGACTTGAGGGCATACGATGTGGATACAAATCAACGAGCTGCCCTGACCAGCTGGCACAGGCTCTGAGAAAAATAACTGAGGAGTAAGAGTATGAGATTAGCTAAGAACATTCTTTTCGGTGCATTGATGGTCATGTCAGCACCACTGACATCATGTCAGGAATCATTGGAGGAGCGTGCAGAACGCGAGGCGAGAGAGTACACAGAGAAACACTGCCCCACTCCACCACAGAATGATGTCATTACTGACAGTATCGTCTTCGACAGAAACACACGCACCTGGACACAATATCTCACATTTACAGGAATTATTGACGACGAGAAGGGTATAAGAGAGCATAACGAGGAGATACACAAATCTCTGCTTGAGTCAATCAGGCAGAATACTGAGATGAAGCGGTACAAGGAAGCGGGATTCTCATTCGCCTACATATGCCGCTCAAAGAAAGACCCGAAGACCATCTTACTCACGCTGAAGTATACGCCAAAAGACTATAGATAACAAACCGCAGAGCACAAGCACAACACCCGACTGATATTATTGTAGGTAATGGGTGGCTCAAACGAAGCAAAATATCCGGCACTGACTGATGTGCACGGAAAACCATTCAAGACACAATAATACAAAAGCAAACCAAGCATGATATTCTATCTTTCTTGCACAGGAAATACCCTTTGGGCAGCAAAACAACTTGCAGAAACGATCAATGACCGTCTGACAAAAATCACAGATGTCATGGACAGCCCTTACACCCTTCACCTGAAAGAAGGCGAGAGGATAGGATTCTGTCTGCCAGTACATGGATGGCGTGTCCAGCCAATAGTAAGAAAGTTCATTGAAGACATGGACATAATTCTGCCGCAAAACAGCGATGGAACATCCCATGAACGTCTTATGCAGCGCATATACACATATTTTCTCCTCACATGTGGTGACAGCTGTGGCGAATATGCCGATGAATTGGAAAACGTTCTCATCTCCAAGGGATTAGAAGTCAGCACATGTTGCTCTGTTATAATGCCAGAGTCATACGTCGGACTACCATTCATGGATGTTGACCGTCCACTGCGTGAAGCTGAGAAAAAGCTTCAAGCCCGTGGTACGGTAATGCGTTTTGCAGACATCCTTGTCGACCATCGCTCCGTACGTATGCCTATCGAGCGTGGTGCCATGCCACACCTTTACAGTCGTGTCTTTGGCCGCATATTCTACTCATGGCTTATAACAGACAGGCGTTTCCATGTCATGAAAGAACGATGTATAGGCTGTGGAAAATGCGTAAAGCATTGTCCTGTAAGCAACATGGCCATGTCAGACTCTACAGAGGAGGGTAACCGCCGTCACCCAGTATGGCTACACACAGGACGTTGTCTGACATGCATGGCGTGCTACCACTATTGTCCCGAGCATGCCATTGGATTCTGGCACTTCACAAAGAACAAAGGACAATACTTCTTCGACCATAACAAAACAACCGTATGTAAATAACTATGTGGATGTTATGGCAAGCAACACAGCTGCATCACATGCAGCTTTTTTTATGAATTCTAGATAATATATATCAATTTCGAACACTGAAAAAGATAAAACATATAACCACAAACCACCAAATTAAGTTTTTTTTAATAACTTTGCATTCAGATTTATAAAAGGATTAATGGATAAGAAAAAAATATTACCAGATTATATCTTTGAGTCAAGCTGGGAAGTCTGCAACAAAGTGGGAGGAATATACACGGTCCTTTCCACCCGTGCAAAGACATTACACGACATGCTTAATGACCGGTTAATATTCATCGGTCCAGACTGTTGGGGAGAAAAACAGTCTCCATATTTCGCACCAGACCCGACTCTCCTTGAGAACTGGGAGAGAAAAGCACAAGCAGAAGGATTAAAAGTAAAGGTGGGCCGCTGGACTATACCAGGCAGCCCCATTGCTGTTTTGGTTGATTTCAACCCATATTTCGATAAGAAGAATGAGATTTATGCAGAGATGTGGGAGAAATATCAGGTTGACTCTCTGCATGCCTATGGTGACTATGACGAGGCAAGCATGTTCTCTTACGCTGCCTCGCTTGTCGTAGAGGACCTTTACATGTATCTCGGACTTTCGAGTCAAAAGGTAATATATCACGCAAATGAATGGATGTGCGGGCTTGGTATGCTTCGCATCAACAACCGTCTTCCAAAGGTCGGAACAATATTCACAACACATGCGACAAGCATAGGCCGCTCCATTGCAGGAAACAACAAGCCACTCTACGATTATCTATGGGCATATAATGGCGACCAGATGGCGTCTGAGCTGAACGTAGAGTCAAAGCACTCCATAGAGAAACAGTCTGCAAAGTACGCCGACTGCTTCACTACAGTATCAGACATTACGGCACGTGAGTGCCATGAACTTCTTGACAAACCTTGCGATGTAGTCCTGCCCAACGGTTTTGAGGATGATTTTGTCCCTAAGTCAAGCACATTCTCACGCAAGCGCAAGAATGCCCGTGAGAAGATGTTACACGTAGCCAACTGTCTTCTTGGCCAGACATTCAGCGATGACACTCTTATAATAGGCACAAGCGGACGCTATGAGTTCCGCAACAAAGGCATAGACGCCTTCATCGAATCAATGATGCGTCTGCTGAGAGATGATCGTTTTACAGGAGAGGCTATAGCTTTTGTTGAGGTACCAGGATGGGTAGGCTCAGCCCGTGAGGATCTGCAGAAGCGTCTGTCCACAGGAGAGACATACGATACCCCACTTGATTATCCTGTGCTCACCCACTGGCTTAACAACATGTCCCACGACAATGTCCTTGACTCCCTAAAATATTACGACATATGGAATCGCAAAGAGGACAAAGTGAAGGTTGTGCTCATACCATGCTACTTGACAGGCAACGACGGTATCTTCAACATGACATACTACGATATCATCATCGGCAAAGACCTGTCTGTATATCCTTCATACTATGAGCCATGGGGCTATACCCCACTTGAGTCGATTGCATTCAAAGTGCCTTGTATCACTACAGACCTTGCAGGATTCGGAGTATGGGCAAACACTGTGAAGGGCAGTCCGTCGGAGATTGAAGATGGCGTGAAGACCATCCATCGCACAGACTACAACTATTCTGAGGTATGCGATACGATCAAAGATACCGTAATCAAATACTCCCATTTAAGTCCATCACAGAAGAAAAAAGCCCGCACAGCAGCAGGCAATCTTTCAAAGAAAGCCCTTTGGAGCGAGTTCATAAAGTATTATCTTGATGCATACGACTTCGCTCTCCGCAAGGCTGCAGCAAGGGGATAATAGCGACTCTGGCCGGGCCACCCCATACACCCCTTGAAATGGGTAGCTGGATTATGCAACATTGATTATTGCAAGAACAAAGAACACTAAATAGAAAAAGACAATGAAAATCAGAGCAAATTATGCCAACTCACCTTCTTGGAAAGAGTTGACAGTAAAGTCAAGCCTCCCAGCAGAGCTTGAATGCCTTGATGAGGTAGCTCACAACCTCTGGTGGGCATGGAATTATGAGGCCCGTGACCTCTGGCGTTCTCTTGACCGAGAGCTCTTTGAGAAATGTGGCGAGAACCCTGTTCTTCTTCTTGAGAAGCTGTCTTATGAGCGTAAGGAAGCAGCAGCTAATGACAAGGAGATCATGAAGAAGGTCAAGAACGTTTACAAGCTCTTCACTGACTATATGAAGCAGCCTGTAGATTCTACCCGTCCTTCTGTGGCATACTTCTGCATGGAATATGGTATAAGCCAGGTGCTTAAGATTTACTCAGGTGGTCTTGGCATGCTTGCTGGTGACTATGTAAAGGAAGCATCAGACTCTAATGTTGACATGTGTGCTATAGGTTTCCTCTACCGTTATGGCTACTTCAAGCAGTCAATATCGATGCAGGGCGAGCAGATAGCAAACTATGATGCACAGAACTTCAACTCTCTCCCTGTTGTCCGCACTCTTGATCCTGCAACAGGTGAGCCACTTATTGTTGACGTTCCTTATATGAACTATATGGTTCACGTATCTGTATGGACAGCAAATGTAGGCCGCGTGAAGCTCTATCTCCTCGATACAGACAATGACATGAACTCTGAGTTCGATCGTCCTATCACACACGCTCTCTATGGAGGTGACTGGGAGAACCGTCTGAAGCAGGAGATTCTTCTCGGTATAGGTGGTATGCTCACATTGAAGAAGCTCGGTATAAAGAAGGACATATACCACTGCAATGAGGGCCATGCAGCACTCTGCAATCTCCAGCGTCTTGTTGACTATATAAACGAGGGATTGACATTCAACCAGGCACTTGAGCTCGTACGCGCTTCAGGTCTCTATACATGTCACACTCCTGTACCTGCTGGTCACGACTATTTTGACAAAGACCTTTTCGGAAAGTACATGGGTGGTTACCCACAGATGCTCGGTATCTCATGGGATGAGTTCATCGGCATGGGCCGTACAAACCCTGATGACCACAACGAGAAGTTCTCAATGTCAACATTCGCTCTCAACACATGTCAGGAGTCAAACGGTGTATCACGCCTCCATGGCTGGGTATCCCAGAAGATGTTTGCTCCTATTTGGGCAGGCTACTGGCCAGAGGAGAACCACGTTGGCTATGTCACAAACGGTGTTCACTTCCCTACATGGTGCGCCACAGAGATGCGCGCGATATACGCAAAGTATCTCAACAAGAAGTATTTCGCCGACCAGTCAAACGAGTCTTACTGGCATGGCATATACGACTGTCCAGACTCAGAGCTCTGGGCAACACGTATGACGCTTAAGAACAAGCTTGCCAAATATATCAAGGTTAAGTTCCAGGATGTATGGCTCCGTAACCAGGGAGACCCAGCCCGCGTTGTCGAACTTCTCAAGCGCATTAACCCAAATGGTCTGACCATCGGTTTCTGCCGCAGATTTGCGACATACAAGCGTGCCCATCTTCTTTTCACAGACCTTGAGCGCCTTAACAAGATAGTCAACAATCCTGAATATCCTGTGACATTCCTCTTCGCTGGTAAGGCTCACCCTGCCGACGGCGGTGGCCAGGGTCTCATCAAGCGCATCTATGAGATTTCACAGCGTCCAGAGTTCCTTGGCAAGATTATCTTCCTTGAGGACTATGACCAGCAGCTGGCTCGCCGTCTCGTATCAGGTGTTGATATCTGGATGAACACTCCTACCCGTCCACTCGAGGCTTCTGGCACATCAGGCGAGAAGGCAGAGATGAACGGTGTTGTAAACCTCTCAGTCCTTGACGGATGGTGGGTTGAAGGCTATCGTGAGGGAGCAGGATGGGCTCTTCCTGAGAAGCGTACATACCAGAATCAGGGTTATCAGGACCAGCTTGACGCAGCAACCATATACAATATGCTTGAGAACGAGATTATTCCTCTCTACTACAACAAGAATGAAGAGGGATACTCAGAGGGCTGGTGCCAGGTTATCAAGAACTCCATCGCGACAATCGCTCCTCACTACACAATGAAGCGTCAGCTCGACGATTACTATGAGAAGTTCTACAACAAGGAGGCAAAGCGTTTCGCAGTGCTTGCCGCTGACGGCTACAAGAAGGCAAAAGAGATAGCCCAGTGGAAAGAGACAGTAGCAGAGCGTTGGGACGCAATCCACGTTGTAGAGAGATCATCAAACCTTCAGGATGGTCTCGCAACAGGCAAGCAGGTTGACATCAAGTTTGTCATTGACGAGCAGGGCCTCAAGGATGCAGTAGGACTTGAGCTTGTTGTCCTTAACAATGACAAGAGCGAAACAGACCGCGAGATAAAGACTGTTGTACCATTTGAGATGGTTAAGTCAGAGGGTAACCTCTTTACTTTCGAGGCTCATTACGTACCATCAAACGCAGGCTCATTCAAGGCTGCAGTGCGTATGTATCCAAAGAATGCCGACCTTCCTCACCGTCAGGACTTCGCTTACGTTAAGTGGATAGGCTAAGATATAAATAACACACTATACATGAGACCGCTATGCAAGCAAAGACTTGTATAGCGGTTTTTTGGTAATGTACACATCGTAAGTATCCACATAAAGATGCACAGGTAGGCATCAGGAGAGGAGATAATTCAATGACAACAGTCCTTAACCCCGTATTCTGAGGGTGAAGCAAGAATAGTAATACCATTATCACATCAATATTATAACAATAGGATAAAGACACGGATATGAGTTGTTTGTGTCCAGTCCGCATCAAACAGGATAATTTCTGTGTGTTTTACATCAAAAGAACATACATGAAAAGGAACATTTGCAAGATTTCGTTGTTTCCCGATGATAAGAATAATAATACAACAGGTATTGCGTTTTGACAATTTTAATAATTTGGCATCTATATAAATCTTATATTCTGAGATAAATCAAAAAAATAGAGAGATTTTAGGTTAACCAAGGAAAGCAAATGTTAATATTTGTTGTTGTGTGCGCACACAGTAAATCACACAAAAAAAACACAGTTAATAAATTTGCATATATTAAAAAAAGCATGTAACTTTGCAATCGTTATCCTGAAAACAATCTTTTTACCTTAAAAACTAATACCTATTGAAGATAAGAGCGGTTGCCTGCGAAGGTCGTCGCTTTTTTATTTTTAAAGTATTTATAGCGAAATCTGACACCAAACTTATAGCGGACCAAGGGTTAGCCACAGACGCTCTGATAGAATACGGACATATTCCTATCAGAGCGTTCATTATTATGTGGTATGATGATAACTGCTGAGTACAGCAGCTCTCCACGTCATACTTAGCAAGAAGGATAGATTTAGAGATAAAGAGTACAACACAGTTCATCTCGATATCAAGAACACACCAGAATCTCGTCCTTACAAACCCATCATCACAAGGCGACATTACTAAGGAGCAACTGCGAATATGAAATTTTATACAAAAAATATTCACAAATTCACTATTGATTTTAGAAAAAATTATTATCTTTGCACTACCAAAACAAGCATAAGACAGAAGCTATGGACAAGCCATTACAAGCAAAGAGCATTTTCGGTTCAGCCGCAGGCCATATAGGCGCATTTCTCGTAGTATCAATCTGGGGCACGACATTTGTAAGCAGCAAGGTGCTGCTCAATGCCGGATTGATGCCTGCTGATATTTTCTTCGCTCGCTTTCTCATAGCCTATATCTGTATGCTATCTGTTTCCCACAAGAAGATGATAGCCGACAGTCTTGGCGATGAGCTCACAATGGCAGGTCTCGGCCTTATGGGAGGCTCGCTATATTTTCTCACAGAGAATATGGCTTTGGTATATTCCACATCGTCCAATGTCAGCATCTTAGTCTCCTCCACTCCCCTTCTCACAGCCATTGTAGTATCAATATTCTACAAGAGTGAGCGTCTTACACGTCGTCAGGTATTAGGGTCGATAGTAGCATTTATCGGAGGTGTCCTTGTTGTGCTTAATGGCCAGCTTGTTCTACATCTGAATCCGGCAGGCGACACACTTGCCCTCAGTGCAGCTCTTATGTGGGCATTCTATTCCCTTCTCATGCGTCGTGTCATGGACCGTTATTCAACCGACTTTATCACCCGTAAGGTTTTTTTCTACGGCATCATAACAATCATCCCATATTTTTTCATATTCCATCCTCTTGATATCAATCCTGAGATATGGTGCCAGCCAGTAGTGATTGGCAATGTGCTGTTCCTTGGGCTCATAGCTTCCTCTGGGTGCTATTTGCTTTGGAACTGGGTTATGCGTGAGGTCGGTGCGGTACACTCTACCAACTACATCTATCTCCAGAGTCTCATCACAATGCTGTTTGGCGCCATTATTCTCCATGAGCGCATCACATTGATGGGTCTGTCAGGCGCACTCATTCTGATTCTTGGAATGGTGGGAGCGCTTATGCGGCGCAAGTGATGCTTTTTGCTCAGCATCTGGCTCCAATGTTTGGCGTTTACAATTATTATTATTAATTTTGCAGAAGATAAGAACAATACTGTTGTAGCGGTCATGAGTAGTCCTGTCTTCTCTGTCTTCATCCACATCATTACATAGACATAAAAGAAAGCGGGACGTTGACGGCACACGAAAAAAGCCGAACAAGAACATTACAGATGAAACAAGACACACAGAACATTTTCAGACGGTATCTGGCAGACATCATTGTGGTGTTGTCATTTGCCGCCATTTCCTTTGCCTATTTCTTTCCTGCAGTGACAGAGGGTCGCATACTCTATCGCCATGACTCATCAGCTGGCCGTGGTGCAGGACAGGAGATCTCAGCCTTCAAAGAGTCTACGGGCGAACAGTCAAGATGGACCAATGCCCTTTTCTCTGGCATGCCGACCTACCAATCAGCACCGTCATACGACAGTGCGAAGCCCCTGTCGACAGTCAGCGAGGCATACCATCTCTGGCTACCAGAGAATGTATGGTACATCTTCGCATATCTCCTTGGATTCTATATTATGCTGCGCGCATTTGACTTCAAGTGGTATCTCTCCACCCTTGGAGCCGTCATGTGGGCATTCTCCAGCTATTTCCTGATAATCATCGCCGCAGGTCATATCTGGAAAGTCATGGCTCTCGCCTATCTCCCACCGATGATAGGCGGCATACTGCTGTCCTACCGTGGGCGCTATGGTGCCGGATTTGTTGTCACAGCCTTGTTTGCGGCCCTTGAGATACTTGCCAACCATGTACAGATGACATACTACTATATGTTCATCATTGTATGCCTTGTCATCGCGTTCCTTATCGACGCCATCCGCCGCAAAGAGCTGCCACGGTTCTTGAAAGCCACGGGGGTATGCCTTGCAGCCGCTGTTGTGGCAATAATGCTTAATGCCTCAAATCTCTATCACACATGGGAGTATCAGAAAGAATCGATGAGAGGCAAGAGTGAGCTTGTGAAGAAGAACACAGCCAACCAGACCTCCTCCGGTCTGGAGCGCGATTATATAACCCAGTGGAGCTATGGCATCGGTGAGACATGGACTCTCCTTATCCCCAACACGAAGGGAGGCTCGTCCATGACCCCTATCGCTGACAGCGATGTCGCCATGAAGCATGCCGACAACAATTATATCTCCATATACCAGCAGCTGGGACAGTATTGGGGCGAGCAGCCTGGAACATCAGGCCCTGTATATGTCGGCGCATTTGTCATCATGCTCTTCATTCTCGGCATGGTGATTGTCAAGGGGCCTGTCAAATGGGCACTGATAGCAGCGACAGTGCTCTCCATACTTCTCTCATGGGGCAGGAACTTCATGCCGATGACAGATTTCTTCATCGACTATATCCCTATGTATGCCAAGTTCCGCACAGTGGCCTCGATACTTGTCATAGCAGAGTTCACCATACCTCTTCTTGCCATCCTGGCGCTGAAGAAGCTTGTCGAGGAGCGTGATGACTTCAAGAAGCATCTGAAGCCTGTGCTCTATGCCTATGCGGGGACAGCAGGCATCTGTGTCCTTTTCGCATTGATGCCCTCAATGTTCTTCACGAACTTTGTCTCCCAGGCCGAGCTGGACGCCCTCAGCCAGTTCCCACAGGACCAGCTCCAGCCGATTCTTGAGAATCTGAGGGAAGTCAGGCGTGCCATGTTCTCGGCAGATTGCTGGCGCTCGTTCTGGGTGATAACCATAGGCACGGCCATGCTTCTGGCCTTCGGCATGAAGAAGATCAATGCGGTATGCGCAGCATCCCTGATGACTATCCTCTGCCTCATCGACCTCTGGCAGGTGGACAAGCGTTATCTCAATGACTCGATGTTTGTCAATGCTGAGGTCCGCGACCTTCCACAACCAATGACAGAGACAGACAAGGAGATACTCAAGGACAAGAGCCTTGACTACCGTGTGCTCAACTTCGCGTCCAACACATTCAACGAGAACGAGACATCCTACTACCACAAGAGCATAGGCGGCTATCACGCCGCTAAGCTGAGAAGATATCAGGAGCTTATAGAGAAGTATATCCATCCTGAGATGCAGGCCACCATGTCAGCTGTGGCTGATGCAGGTGGGGACATGGCAAAGATAGCCCCGACAGCATCTCCTGTCCTTAACATGCTCAACACGAAATACTTCATCCTGCCTCTTCAGGGCGGCGCGACAATACCAATAAAGAATATCCACGCCTATGGCAACGCATGGTACATAGACAAGGTGTCATATGCTGACAACGCCAATGGCGAGCTTGATGGCATGTCGAAGCTCGACTTGAGACACGAGGCGATAGCCGACAAGCGCTTTGCCGATATCCTCGGGAAGAGCCAGAAGCAGGATGATGGAGCAGCCGTGAGCATCACGAGCTATGCTCCCAACCACCTTGAATACACCGCGAAATCGGCCAAGGGAGGCATAATAGTGTTCTCAGAGATATACTATCCTGGCTGGACAGCTACAGTTGACGGCAAGGATGTCAGTCTCGGAAGAGTCAATTATGTGCTCCGTGCCCTCAATGTAGCGCCTGGAGAGCACAAGATAACACTCGATTTCCACCCGAAGACACTGAAAGTGACAGAGAGCATGGCATACGCAGGATACGCTGTCCTCGTCGTTGTCCTTGGTGTCATGATATTCCTGACACGCAGAAAGAGATAGCCCATGGATTTCAACCGTCATAATGGCTCGGACGAGACACGTCGTGAAGAGCTTCTGAAGAATATCGAGATGGCTCTCTCGCGTCTTTCCCTCAGCGAGTTGGAGGCTATCAGCTATGACCTCATGACAAAAGGTTACATGGACTAAGGACACATCTACGCCCTACAAGGCCGGCATGCGCAGTCATATTTATGGCTGTCGCAGCCGGCCTTTCCCATGCCCATATGTAAGACCATCCCCTACCCTTCCGACGCATTGACAGTGAAGATGGGCACGGCGTGCCGCCTTTGAGTGATCAGGTCAAAGCCTCATATAATCAGCCATAAAGCCCGGAGAAGAATCTCTTTTGAGTTCCTCTCCGGGCTTTATGGGTCAATTGAGCAGCATCATCTTATGCCGTCATCATCTTTCTGGCTTACGTGTCACTACTCCTCATTAGGGATGATGAGCTTGTATCCTTTGCCGTGGATATTGATAATCTCTATCTGCGGGTCGTCCTTCAGATGTTTGCGTAGCTTTGTGATGTAAACATCCATAGAGCGAGCGTTGAAGTAGTTATCGTCTATCCAGATGGTCTTCAAGGCGAAGTCACGCTGCAGAATCTCGTTGGCGTGGCTGCAGAGCAGGGCGAGCAGCTCGTTCTCCTTCGTGGTGAGCTTTGTCTGCTTGTCGCCTATAGTGAGCAGTTGCTTCTGTGTGTCGAATGTGAAGTTTCCGACGCGATAGACAGAGCTCTCCTTGTTTTTCTTTCCACGCACACGGCGCAGTATAGCCTCAACACGGAACACGAGCTCTTCCATGGAGAATGGTTTGGTGATGTAGTCGTCAGCACCTATCTTGAATCCCTCGAGGATATCCTCTTTCAGCTGTTTGGCGGTGAGGAAAATGATAGGCACGTCAGCATTAGCCTGTCTGATTTCCTGTGCGAGAGTGAAACCGTCTTTCTTAGGCATCATGACATCAAGGATGCAGATATCATACTTCTGCTTCATGAAAGCGCGGTATCCGGCTTCGCCATCAGGATAGAGTTCTGCACTGAAGCCTTTAGCTTGAAGGTACTCACGGAGAAGCATGCCGAGGTTCTCATCGTCCTCGCATAGCATAATTTTGATGTTATCGTCCATAGTCTTGTTGGTTTATGTGTTATTAATATTATTTCTGTTTATGTGTCTCTGGGGTGTCATCAGTGGTTATACGCATCATCCTTCATGAGCGGCAGCTGTATTGTGAATGTTGTTCCCTCGCCCACGGCAGACTCGACCATTATGCGTCCCTTGTGCAGGTCAATGATTTTCTTCACGTAAGCGAGTCCGAGTCCGAATCCCTTTACATCGTGTACGTTTCCTGTATGTACGCGGTAGAACTTGTCGAAGATTTTCTTCAGAGCCTCTTTCTTTATGCCGATGCCAGTATCCTGTATAGACAGGTAGACATGATGTTCATCGTTCCATGTCCTTATGAATATGTCGAGAGGAGCGTCGGGCTTTGAGTATTTCACCGCATTGTCCATGAGGTTGTATATGGCGTTAGTGAAGTGTACCTCGTCGACATATATCTTTGACTCTATGGCCTCTATGTTGGTATATATCTTTCCGCCGGTATGCTCTACTCTCAGCTGGAACGACTGCTGTGCGTTCTCAACGAGGTCGTTGATATCGAGCTCCTTCTCCTTGAATATTGCCTTCTTCTTGTCGAACATAGACATCTGGAGGACTTTCTCTACGAGGAACCTTAGTCGTTTTGACTCATCGTTTATGACACCTCCGAGGTGCTGCATCATTGTCGGCGACTTTGGCACGGTGCTGTCGCTGAGCATCTGCGCTGCGAGTGATATGCTTGAGATAGGTGTCTTCAGCTCATGGGTCATATTGTTTATGAAATCGTTCTTTATCTCTGTCACTTTCTTCTGTCTGAAGATGGTGACGACGGTGAATATGAACGTTATGAGCAGGACAATGATGAATATCACTGACGGCACCACGAAGCGCACTGTCGAGAATATATACTTGCCCATATCGGGGAAGTGTATATGTACGACGCCCATTTTCTGTTGTGGGTCATTGCGGAAGAGGACCTGTGAGTAGCTTCTCTCTGCTCCGTCCTCGGTATAGTCGGGGCACCTGTAGACTTCCCTTCCGTCCTGTGTTGTGACGCTGAAGTGGTATGGTATATCGATGCCATTGTTCATCAGCTCAGCCTTGAGGTCCTGGTCGAGGAGCTTGAAGTTGATTCTCTCCTTCAGCGGTTTGTCCGATGCTGAGTATAGCAGCGCATAGACGACCTCGTCGAGGAGGGCTTTCTGGTATACATAACGGTTGCGTACAATCTCCTGCATCGACTTTGATGTCTGTGTCATCTGTGTTCTGTCGTTGCGCAGTATCATCGCCTTGGGCAGCTGTGACGGCCGTGCTGTTATTGTCCTCAGCTCGAACGATGAGTATATCGTTCCGTCTCTTCCTGTCACAGCATACTGTGTTGAATGCTGGACATTATTGTTATGCATCCCGTTGGCGTTTGATATGGAGTCTTGCAGTAGAGCCTGGCGCTCAACCTTGTTGACATCTTTCTCAAGGTATCGTAGTGTCTCGTTGAGCTCAAGGTTGCGCGAGGCCTGATAGAGGGCGCGGTTGACCGACTCGTCAAACTGCTCGCGCTTCATATTAACCATCTCACGGGCGTATATCAGCTGCAGGTAGAGCAGGCCGAGGAATGACATTCCCATGATGATAGCTATGGTCCATATAGTTGCTTTCTTCATTTTCGCTGTGTTCCTTTCTGTGGTGCAAAGATAATTAATATAAGATAACGGACAGCAAAAAAGTTAAATTATTTGCTGTCCGTTTCGTAATTTTAACCAAAGAAACTGTTTATAATTAACAATAATGAATTATAACGCATTTTGGTTATATTTATCTAATGTTATCGCCCTATTCTCCTGAGCTGCCAGCCTGTGGCCTCTGTGTCATCTACACGAATGGCCTCAGAGGGTGACGAGCCGGCGTTCAGCAGGCTGTTGTCAGAGTCAGGGGAGGTATCATGCCGCTTTCTCTCTTATGCCATGCTGTAGACGATGTCCATGATGCTCTTAGCGAGGGCGTCGGCCTCGTCCATTGAGTGAGCCTCACTGTATACGCGTATGATAGGCTCTGTGTTTGATTTGCGCAGATGTACCCATCTGTCAGGGAAGTCGAGCTTCACGCCGTCGATGTCGTTGACCGCTACATCTGGCTTTGAGGCGTACATCTCCTTCACCTTTGCCAGTATGGCGTCGACATCTGTCTCTGGTGTGAGGTCGATTCTGTTCTTTGCTATGAAGTATTCAGGGAAAGTCTTTCTCAGCTCAGAAGCTGTCAGTCCCTTCTTCGCGAGCGACGAGAGGAAGAGCCCTATGCCTACGAGGGCGTCGCGTCCGTAGTGGCTGTCAGGGTATATCACTCCGCCGTTTCCCTCTCCTCCTATCACGGCTCCTGCCTCTTTCATCTTTGTCGTGACATTCACCTCGCCCACGGCAGCAGCGGTGTATGTGCCTCCATATCGCTCTGTGACATCACGCAGGGCGCGTGTCGAAGAGAGGTTGGAGACGGTATTGAGCTCCGGGTGGCCTTCCTTCTTTGCCATCTCAGAGAGGATATAGTCGGCAACAGAGACGAGGGTGTATTCCTCTCCGAACATCATGCCATCCTCACAGATGAAAGCGAGGCGGTCGACATCTGGGTCTACGACAATGCCAAGGTCATACTTTCCTGACCTCATCTCCTGCATGATGCCCTGCAGATTCTTCTCCAGAGGTTCGGGGTTATGGGCGAAATCGCCGTTAGGCTCCTTGTTGAGGAAGGTGTATTCCACGCCGAGGCGGTCAAGCAGCTGTGGCAGAATGATGCCTCCGACAGAGTTTATGGCATCGACACAGACTCTGAAACGTCTCTCTCTGACTGCCTCAACATCGACGAGTGGAAGGCGGAGGACGCTCTCCACGTGTCGCTCGTCATAATGCTCTGCTGTCAGGTGGCCGAGGTGGTCGACATCGGCATACTCGAAACTCTCTGCAGCAGCTATCTCCAGCACCTCCTTTCCATCAGCTGCGGTCAGGAACTCTCCGTTCCTGTTCAGCAGTTTCAGTGCGTTCCAGTGGCGTGGGTTGTGGGATGCTGTTATTATTATGCCTCCGTCGGCCTGTGCCATTGTGACGGCGAGCTCAGTCGTTGGGGTTGATGCGAGCCCGATGTTCACGACATCAAAGCCCATTCCCATGAGCGTTCCGCAGACCACATTGAGCACCATGTCTCCCGAGATGCGTGCGTCGCGGCCGACTACAATACGGTTAGTGGGTGTGTAGCTCTCGTCGGCCACGGTCGATTTGCGTATGAATGTGGCGTATGCTGAGGTGAACTTTACGATGTCGAGGGGATTGAGGGTATCTCCTGCGGGACCTCCGATGGTGCCGCGGATACCAGAGATGGATTTAATGAGTGACATTGTCTTGAAAAATATAAATACTGGGTATTGGAATCCGGACCATGCGGACTCTTGCCCTTGTTCGTTATTCTTTGTGTTGGTAGGAGACTGTTCTCCTGGGCATTTTATGTCTACTGACCAGCCTGAGGGGGCAGATGATGATGAAAGAGAAGTATGCTGACCAGCCTGAAGGGGCAGATGATGATGAAAGAGAAGTATGCTGACCAGCCTGAGGGGGGCAGATGATGATGAAAGAGAAAGATGCAATGATGTGCAGAATGCCTGGGGCTATTCTCCACACCGTTGCATCTTCCTGTTTATTGTGGTAAGTGTCAGAGCCCTCGTTCGTACGTCAGCTCATAATAACACGGGTATGTGTTTGCCGATGCATAGTAGTGTCCCTCTGACGAGGGCACTATGATGTTCACCTTGGCTATCTCCTCGTCAGGTTTCTCCTGGCGGCCTACATTGACATATCTGAGCGGCAGCAGCCATCCGCTCGGCACTGAGGTGCTGCTGTATGCGGCAGCCATGACGCTGCTACCATCGACGAATGTGCCTGTGAACGTGCCGTAATAGTTTGTCACGGTCATCTTGTCTGGTATGTGCTGGAAGTATATTCCGTTGTTTGTCAGCTGCAGGGTGTCCTCAAGTATGTTATACTCATTGAAGCGGCAGAGGACTGTTGTTGTCTCTCCCGACTCTATCTTCGAGCCGCATCCCTGTCTGACTATCTGCATATACACACCGCTTGTCTCGAAAAGGACAAACTCGTTCTTCTCGACATCGGTCTTGTAGCCGGCGTCCTCAAACTCCTTCTCTGTGATTACCGTGATAGGTTTCGGGAACAGCTGCTTGGCTGTTGAGAGGTTGTAGGCGATAAACTGTGATATCGCGGCATCCTCCTTCTTTCTCTTGTCGGCGTATGTCTCTGTATCGCTACAGCTCATCATCGATGCGAGGAGTGTGGCGAGACACACGAGGGCGAACAGTTTCTTCATTATTTCCGTTTATTATCAGCTATTATTAAAGTCCGGGTGGAGACTTCAGCGGCGGTGGCTGATGTCCGCGCTGTGCCTTCCTCCCGACATGGGCCATTGTTTTTGACACACATGCCAGCAGGCCGCAATGTCCTGTGCCACTGTGCACAATCGGCATGTCTGTGCAAAATTACTAATTATAAATGATATTCTCGGCCTGTATTATGATTTATTAGTATTTAAAATCTTTTATTGCACGTTTGACTATTTCCTCAGCCTTTTCGAGCGAGCAGTACAGTCTGCCGCCTGAGGCATTGAGGTGTCCGCCTCCGTTGAAGTACTGCTCTGCCATCTTGTTACAGGGGAAATCGTCGACAGAGCGCAAGCTGACCCACACGAGATTAGGCTTCTCGGTGTCTTCCCTGAGTGATATCGAGAGCTTCATGCCCTTCACCTGAAGAGGCATATTGACCAGTCCCTCGGCGTCGCCCTTGATGTAGTTGTAGCGTTTCATATCCTTGCGCGATATGGTGAAGTATGAGGCCCGTCCGTCGTCTGACACGATGAAGCGTGACAGGATATCGCCCCACAGCCTCATGCGGCTGACAGAGAAGACCCAGTAGACATTGCGGTAGATGCGGTCCTTGTTGATGCCTTTGGCCAGCAGGCGCGCTATGACGTTGTACACCTCGGGCGATGCGCTGTTATATGTGAATGCTCCCGTATCGGTCATCATGCCACAATATATGCATGTGGCTGTCTGGCTGTCTATGCCATCATATCCGCCGAGGGCGTCGATGATGTGGAAGACGGCCTCGGACGTGGAGCTCATCTCGGGGAATGAGAATGTCACGCGGCTGTCCACCGTGGGGTTCAGATGGTGGTCAATGAGCACCTTTGGCGCTGCGGCCGTGGCGAGAGGCTTCATCATATCGTCGCCGACACGGTCTATGCCGTTATAGTCGAGACAGAAGATGAGGTCAGAGATGCGTATCAGCATTGACGCCCGCTCGGGATGCTTGTCGTATCTTACAATCTCCTGTGTGCCTGGCAGCCACATGAGGAAATCGGGATAGGCGTCGGGGATGACAATCGTCACCTCCTTACCGAGAGATTTCAGATAGCGCGACAGTGCCAGCGATGAGCCTAAAGCATCGCCGTCAGGACTGCGGTGGCATGTGACAATAATACTCTGAGCCCCGTCAATCAGATGGCGGAGCTCAGAGAGTTGGTTTTCATCGAGTTGTTTCATTCAATGTCTTTTGAGCCTGGCAAGCCTGCTGGAGGCATATAACCTGGCCACCACAGTGGCTTTCCCTGCTGACTGTCAGGCTGATGTATCAGACTCGCATATGCCATGTCGCCTCTGTCTCATATGGCATACGGGTCTCACGGTTTGTTCTTTCTTTCATTATGCGGCTTTCTCTGCCCTGGCCGTCGGCATCCAGCCCCCGGCCTGTGGGCTCTGTCCGTCATGGTTGTCCCATGCGCGGTGGAGCCGTCATGGTGGGTCTCACCCACGGTCACTCTTATCAGAAGAGCTTTGCAGGGTATACGCCTTCCTCGACGAGGCCCTTTATGCGCTCTACTGTCTCAGGGCGGTCCTCAGAGTAAGTCACGCCGAACCATTTGCTTGTCGTGTCGAGCACCTTGCATGTGGCTGTGCCCTCAGTGATGAGCTTGTTGACCATGAGAGGGATGAAGAATTCTGACTTGAGGTTCTTCTGGTTCTCAGGGTCGGCAAGGAACTCCTTGAAGTACTCCTCTGAATAATCGAAATAGTCGGGTGTGAAGCCCCACATGTTCATTGACACAGGAGTGTTCTCTGATATCTCTACCCACTCGCCATCGTCCTTGTTGTCAGCCCTGTAGGCCACCTTTCCGTCGACACGAGCTATCTTTGTGCGCTCCACACATGTTGTGAGGCATCCCTCATCATTCTTGGAGCATATACCACGTGATACGGTGCCATTCTCCGAGAGGGTGTTTGCTACACGGAATCCCACCATGGCATACTGTCCGCGTGAGCCCTCTGGAAGCTCGCTGAGGAACTTTCCGATAACGCGGAAAGCGTCACGGTTGTAGAAATCATCACAGTTGATGACACAGAAAGGCTCCTTGATGACATCCTTGCCCATGAGGACTGCATGGTTTGTGCCCCATGGCTTCTGGCGTCCCTCTGGCACAGTGAATCCCTCTGGGAGGGCGTCAAGGCTCTGGAAGCAAAGCTCACACTTCACCTTACCCTCATACTTTGACAGAATCTGTGTACGGAACTGCTCCTCAAAATCTTTGCGGATGACCCATACAATCTTGCCGAATCCGGCCTCTATGGCATCATATATACTATAGTCCATAATTGTCTCGCCATTGGGGCCGAGACCATCAAGCTGCTTCAGGCCGCCATAACGGCTTCCCATACCTGCAGCGAGAAGAAAAAGTGTTGGCTTCATAATTCGTGATAATGCTTATAGATTGTTTTTTAGTATTTCGATGCAAAGGTAGCAAATTATTTTTATATATAGGTATGATTTCTGCTGTTTTTTTGTCTTTTCAGACAGATATGCCCGCTGTGCATGGTTTGGGCGGAATGATTTAGGCTTCAGCATGGGGCAAAAGGGGGATTCATGACAGCGAGATGGTGCCGGCGACTACCGCTGACTGATGTCACGCAACAAGCACCTCGAGCAAGGTTCGGACACACGCACTGGCACATAGAATGGCTGGACAAGGCTCGCCACTATCCATCCCAGGAATGGGCCGGGCGCATGGACTGGCACATGGCAGAGAAGAGCGCCGGAGGTTTCAGATTGTAAGCCCAGGGAGGATGTTCGCTTACAATCCGCATTGCGCATACGTCAGAAAGACAAGAGGTACTGGATGAGCGCGCACGGGATACTGTTTGATGTCATCATACAATACGAATGAGACGATAAAAGGCACTGCTTACAGTCAGTGATTAATGCCTACTATCCTGCGACGGAGCGGAATGGGGCGGGGATAGGCCCTCCTGACCGCTGGCTGTAAATGGAGTAAAGGTGTGGTTTATGTGTCTGCATGGGACTCATGAGGGATAAAAGCGGGTGGAGAGCGAGAGGTGATTTCCATATCACGGGAGCATCTGATGCGCTCAGACCAGAGAAATGGCTATGGCACGAGAGGACATGGGGATGGACGAAGAGAGATAAAAAAGCATAAAATATTTGCACAGCATAGAGATTTTGGCTACTTTTGCAGATGCGCTGTGCGGCATAAGGCAACGTCAGCCACACGGCTTTCCACATGAGACCTGCATAACAAGACAACAAACACGACAATGAGAAAAACCATCATACTGACAACAATCATGTCTGTCATAGCGGCCATAGCGCTCCATGCACAGCCTGACGCCGGAACATTCTCCGTCACTCCCCGCATAGGCGTCACACTGCCTGATATCACGGGGAACCCACAGGCATACATAGCCACATCAGGTCCTGCACCTGAGTACAAGACAATCGCGGGAAGCACAAGCGACTCGCGACGCACTACAGGATATTATTTCGGGTGCGACGCATCATATCAGCTGACAAGTCTGATAGGTCTGTCGGCTGGTGTCGGCTACTCGTTCCAAGGCACTAAGTATGAGGATTTTGAATTGGACGATGCTGTCTCTGAGGACAAGCCGTCGACAAAGATTTGCGACACGAAGCTCGACCTTCGCTACATAACATTCCCCATAACAGCGAGCGTCTATGTTGCCGACGGACTGGCACTGAAGGCTGGCATACAGCCTGCCGTATGTGTCGGGAAGGATATAAAGTCGAAGATTGTGTTCGCGGAGAGCGGCATGGACTACGAGAGCGAGTATGAGAGAATCAGCGGCTTTGACCTGTCGGTTCCCGTCGGGTTGTCATACGAGTACGAGAATGTCATCCTTGAGGCGCGATACAACATCGGGCTGACTGACACATACAAGAAGAGCGACAGCGATATGGCAAGCGGCGCGAAGCCAACGGCTGACGGGGACAGGAAACACAAGAACAGTGTCATCATGTTCACCGTAGGCTACAAATTCTCGTTCAGATAACCTCACACCGCGCTCGCGGCAGACTCCTGACAACGGGGGAGCAGCGATATTGACACCGTGAAGGGGAAAAAGGAATAACGGCAGACAGGGTTTAGGATTCGCCCTGCCTGCCGTTATCTATGTCTGCTGACTCTCCCTTTATGGCTCAGAAGAACTTCACCTCGGCTATGACCTGAGAGCCTACCGCGGCATTAAGCTTGTTCTTAAGCTCTGTGCGCATCATGCCGATATCAGCTCTCAGCGCTGGATTCGTTATCTTCACCATGAGTGTCTGGTTACGTATGAACTTCTGTCCGGTGTATCTCGCCACGATAGGTGGCACGACATCATCCCACGCACTGAGCAGACGGCGCTGCAGGAGAGGTGTCTCAAGACCCTGCTGGCGCAGCACCTCAAGGACTATGTCGTTGGCTATCTTCTCTTTTCGTCTGAACATAAGGTCATTGTCTTGATGTGGCAAGCATGTATGCCACACCAGTTTCTTGGATATCTGTTGGGGGGATGTAAGGTTTATATATATGTGCGCTGCCCGATATGCGGACTGCAAAAGCTGTCACGCTCACTGTGGAAGAAGGGGTATGCGGCGAGACTGTTATCCATCGTGCCATCATAAAAGCCTGGCTAAGGGTACAGATACAGCCCCTGCCTGTATCATTGTGCCACAAACGGCACGCCAACAGGGTCATAGCCGGGAGGCTCACTGTATCTTCCCGTCGCTGACATGGAACAGCTTGTAGTCGAGGGCAGCATGACTCAGGATATCAGAGAGGTGGTCGCGGTTAGTGTCTGTTATGAATATCTGCCCGAAATCATCACGCGACACTATGTCGACAATCTTCTCCACACGGGCCGAGTCAAGCTTGTCGAAGATATCATCAAGCAGGAGTATGGGCAGAGTCTTGCTCGATGTGTTCCGCAGGAACTCAAACTGTGCCAGCTTGAGCGCTATGACGAAGGTCTTGTTCTGCCCCTGACTGCCCTCGCGTCTGAGAGGGTATCCGTCAATCATCATCTCAAGGTCGTCACGGTGAACGCCGTGGAGCGAGTAGCCTACGGCACGGTCCCTCGGCCTGTCACGCTGTATGACATCAAGCAGGGGGCCACGCTGGCAATGTGAGATATAACTGAGTCCGACTGTCTCGTGTGAGCCTGATATCTCGTCATAAAGACTGTTGAACACAGGCAGGAGGTCTCTGACGAAAGCGTCGCGGTACTTGTAGACCCTCTCTCCCTCCATGGCCATCTGCTCCTCCCACAGCTCCATGAGGTGTATGTCAGGCTCTTCTTCCTGCTTGAGGAGAGCATTGCGCTGCTGCCACGCTGTGTTATAGCGCGTCAGGATATCAATGTACTCCGGATGACACTGGGATATGACAATGTCAAGCAGACGCCTCCTCATGTCGCTGCCTCCGTCAATGAGGGCTGTGTCCGACGGCGACACCAGGATAAGAGGCAACAGTCCGATATGCTGTGCAAGGCGCTTGTACTCCTTGTTGTTACGCTTGAAGTGTTTCCGCTGCCCACGCTTCATGCCGCAGTATATGCGCTCCTCTGTCCCGTCCTCCGACACATAGCTGGCATCGAGGACAAAGAAAGGCTCGTCATGACACAACAGCTGGGAATCGGGGACAGCATTCTGGCTCTTGCAGAACGACAGATAATAGATGGCGTCGAGGACATTCGTCTTGCCCATGCCGTTGCTGCCGATAAGGCAATTCAGCTTCGGCGAGAAATCCAGCGACGCCTCCCTGATATTCTTGAAATTAATGATTGACAGCTTATTGAGTATCATTTTCAGTCGATTTTCACGCAAAGTTATGGCTTTTAATCGGAAAAAACGAAAAAAAACGGTAAGAAATTTCAATATCTGAGATAAATTAAGTAATTTTGCGACGCAATTGTGTGCATACTCACCGTGCATAGAAAAACGAATAAAAATAAAAAGAACAAAATATAATGGCAACAAACAAAAATCAGCAGACTCCAACACAGGAGTCTATCTCTAAGCTTGAAGCCGGAGTGCTCAAGTACAAGAAAGTTATCAGCATCTCTGTCGTAGCAGTAATAGTTGTTGTGGCAGGATTAATCCTTCTGAACACACTTTACCTCAAGCCACGCCAGGCAGAGGCAAGCACAGCGCTGGCAAAGGGTCAGGAGCTGTTCGCACAGCAGCAGTATGAGGCTGCTCTCAATGGCGACAAGACAGGATATATCGGATTCCTCAAGGTCATCGACCAGTACGGATGCACAGACGCTGCTAACCTCGCCAAGCTTTATGCAGGTCTCTGCTACGCAAACCTCGGCAAATGGAACGAGGCTGCCGAGCTCATCGACGACTATTCTGCCGGTGACGACGCTATGGTGTCACCAGCTGCTGAGGCCGCACTCGGCAACGTATACGCACATCTCAACAAGATTGACGACGCTGTAAGCTGCCTGAAGAAAGCCGCTAAGATGGCCGACAAGAAGGTGGAGAACGGACACAGCGTATCACTCGCACCACAGTTCCTGCTCCAGGCTGGCATTCTCCTTGAGAGCCAGGGTAAGACAAGCGAGGCTCTTGAGATATACGAGAAAATCAAGAAAGACTACGTCAACTCTCCTGTTCGCCGCGATATAGACAAGTATATCGAGCGCGTAACAAAATAAAGAAACATAGCTGACAGGGAGTAAAGAAGCTCTGCCGAGGCCAAAACAGCACAGGATGTCCCAACCACCTGAATGGAAAGACAGACGTGCTGAAGCTGATTGGCCATGAAAAAGGAAGCAGGCTCTTTTGCTCCCTGTCATCATTTTTCACAAGTGGAAGAACGTCTCTGATGCCGATACTGGGCCTTCTCAGTAAAAGGCATTGGAAACAGACGATGGCATCCAGCCATCATATATAACAATATGGCAACAAGAAACTTTTCTGAATATGACCGCACGAAAGTGCCTAACGCCGAGAACATGTGCTTCGGAATTGTCGTGTCAGAACGTAATCCAGAAATAACAGAGTCTCTGCTCAAAGGTGCCGTGGAGACACTCGAGAGCTACGACGCGCTGCCCGAGAATATCCATGTGAAGCGTGTGGCAGGAACATTCGAGCTCGTCTACGGGGCACACCAGATGACACTCAACGACGGATATGATGCCGTGATAGCATTGGGAGCCGTCATAAGGGGAGAGACACCTAACTTCGACTGCATCTGCAACGGCATATCAACAGGATTCGCACAACTGAACGCCACAAGCGCCGTGCCCGTAATATTCGGAGTGCTGACAACAAACACAATGCAGCAGGCAATAGACAGGGCTGGAGGAAGATTAGGCAATAAAGGAGAGGAATGTGCCGTCGCCGCTATAAAGATGGCAAAATTCTAACCACACATAAAATCAATAACCGAAAGGATATGATCCTACACGAGATACTATCTAAATACTCTTTTGACACCATATTCGGCGAACTCGTCGATATGATGCCCGATTTGAATCGTAAGCGTCATGAGATGAATGAGGCTTACGATTTTCTTTTGACACAACAGCCAGTGGCGTCAAAGAAGCGCATAACATACCAACTCATTGACGCACAGGACAGCGATGACTGCTTCGTGGGGGCTGAGGACAGATGCTTCGAGGCACAATGGAATGTCATAACAGGAAAAGAGGTGGTCGTTGACAACGACATTGAGATAACAGAGATGGAGATAGCCGTGAACAGCTTCTTCTGCATCCTCCTCATCGGATTCTATCCACGACGATTCGAGACTCTGCATAACGACCTGGTCGAGATGATGGCGTAGGCCGTGCCAGAGACAATGTGCCCCAAAAGGCAGCAGACCTCAACCCATAAGACAGAAAGACATAGAAAGACACAGAATAATGAGAACCATACTGTACATAATGACAGTGGCAGCGATATTCTGCTCATCATGCAAGGAAAAGGAGCAGAAGAAGGACATCATCGTGCCACCACCAACAGTGGAAAAAACTACCGCACCGTCTGAGATGCAGACAACAAGGCAGCAAAGGGATGTCGAATGGCTCGGTGCGACATACAAAGTGACCATCGAGCGCTCTGCGGACAAATCACTGCCAAAGGCATACGACGAGAACGGGAATGAATACTACGACAACGCAATATCACTGCGCATACAGCGTGAGGACGGCAGCGATGTCATGAACAGGACGTTCACAAAAGAATACTTCAAGCAGTATGCTGGCAACAACAGCATGGTGAAGAGCGGAGCGTTGCTCGGAATTGTGCTCGACAAGGTAGCGGATGGGAAACTCATCTTCGCAACATCAATAGGCTCGCCGGAGATAAGCAGCGACGAGTTCATACCCCTCATCATGGCTGTAGACAGATTCGGGAACATCAAAATCAGCCTCGACACACGCTTGGACAGCGGAAGCGACAAAGAGGATGATAAAGAGATGATGGACGACGAAGGGGTATGATAACTCCAGCAACGTACAAGGACATCAAGCCGAATGCCATGGGCTTGCTCAATGGGTGAGGCGCGGATTATCTAACAAGCGAGTACAGAGATAAGCTTACATTGAGCCATACCGAGCGCGGCTCGGTATTCAAAGAAATAAAAGGCAGCCGATATCCGGACGAAACAAGTCGTAACAGAGGAAGCCCCTATTCATATCCCACCAGATAAATGAAGGCTGGAAGGCTGTACCGAACGATGCGTTTGTAGCCGCATTGGCTGTCCAATAAAACTATCGCAACTCATACTAAAGTCTCATCGGACAACGATAAACCGCAATAAAAACATGCCGGAAGTATGGTCGTCTTGCAGAAAAGCATAGACCATGACTTCCGGCATTTTATTGCATCTGGCCGATGCATAAGCTCAAGCCGCGCACCATCCTGGAAATGGATGAAACGCGAGCTGAACCCTGTGGTGGGATTGTTATACAGATCTATCCTGTTCGCTTCGAAATATTTCTCTATAAACTCGCTGACAACAGCCATATCGCGCACATAAACTGCAATATGATGAATACGCATATAATCATATATATTAATATTGTTTGTCCATATCCCACATCGTCTTGAAGGTATTCCATGCTTTGATGGCATAGCTGACGGGCAGCAAGCCTCGGGGCGTGGATGCGGATAAGAGGATGGGATGGATGGTTAAGTGATGTTGACTTCGGTTTGACTTTGTCTTCCTCTGATATACTATCTACTCAAACTGACTTTTCGGCATGACACAACTCATGATGATATATAAGACAACCACAGGCACAACTGCTGTCATGAAAGCAATAAGGACAAAGCCTATCCTTACCAGTGTTGAGTCTATATCATAATAGTCTGCTATTCCCCCGCAGACGCCAGCCAACATCTTGTCGGCACTCTTCGTAAGTCGCTTTTTCATATCTTATGAGATTTTTAATGGATGGAAATCACGCCGCAAAGATATATAGAAAAAGTCCATCTGTCAAGTTTATGGGACAGACGGACTGTTTTTGTTACGAATAGCAATGATGGGGATGAATGGTGTGACAGATGGTAGAAAAAGGATACTGATATCAGACAATATGTAAGCAGCTCCAGGCATGGAGATGTGATGCTCTTCTTCAGCTTCTCATTTCATCTCGTGCCGTGTAGTGTGGGCTTTGCCTATGGTCAGCAGGACGGATTCTCCAGTCTCTCACGTATGGATGTGGTGTAGGTCCTGGAGACTGGCACCATGGTCTCAGTATGCTTCAATTTCAGCATGAACCCTGATGACCGGCTGACAACCCTAACTATATGCTGGGGATTGATAATATACGCACGATGGCAACGCATGAGGGGAGTGTCCTCACATGACTCCTCCATCTCCTTCATCCGCGTGCGTATCATGGCCGATGCGACATCCCCGTCTCTCATATAATGGATATGGACATAGTTCCCTTCTGAGACAGCGAAGAGGAACTCTGAGGGCCTCAGGGTGACACTTTCCTTCGTAGAACCAGAGAATGTCACTGTTTGCTCATCTTGCCCGTCGCAGGCAGCCGGTGGAGCTGACATCGTGCGCTGACGCTCCTCAAGCATTCCGTTGATACGCCATGCCTCTGCAAGTTCCTTGGCATAGAGGCGTTTCCAGTAGACATTCTTCCAATACAGGCTCATCATGAGAGACACGCCTGAAAAAATAAGCAGCAGCTTCACTATAAGGCTCCAGGAGATATGGTTGTCCACAATGTCGTTATTGACAAAACGTGAGAGATAAAACGCCAAGAGCGGAACAACAAGAAACATATTCAGCAAGCCAAAAAAGATATTGCGCCTGACCATATAACGCATGCCTCTCTCTGGAGCCTGAGGCATGTGAAAAACATATCTCATCACAATCTCGCTTGTCACACAACTGAATGTGACAATAACTCCTATACCCGCAAGCAGGGGCCAACGCATCCATCCGAAATGCTCAAGTCCAAAGGGAAGGAATATTATGAAAAACATCGTGCTGAGCATAGCACTTATAAGTCGTTCTTTTATCATATAGCATTACATACAGACAAGAGAGTCTGACAATGGATGCAAAATTACTGAAAATCTTGGATAATTTGACCGTTTCCGGGAATTAATTATTAACTTTGCATAATGAGACAGCTTTTGCCCCGAAGCTATGGCATTAATGAAAACACCACACAGAAGTATGAATTATAAGAATAAAGGAATATGTCGCTGGATTATGTCGCTGGCAATAATCATGGTGACAGCATATGCGTCTGCCACATCTGCCTCTACTGTCGGATGGCAGACAGGTAACATCACAAAACATCAGGTATACGCCGTAAGAGGGAAAATGGCGGGGGAGACACGCGCTGAATCAATTAATGGTATCATACATGAGTTCTGTGCCGACACTATAAGGAAGAAAGTGCTCGCCACGCCTGGCATGGGGACAGATGGCAAAGGGAGAAGGCGGAGCAGCAAGATAGACGAGATGCCCTCATTCCCAGGCGGACAAGAAGCTATGGAAAAGTATCTGAACGCCAACATCAGATACCCGAAGGTTGCACTCGAGAATAACATACAAGGCAAAGTGACAGTCCAGTTCATGGTAGAGAAAGATGGCTCCTTGACTGATATTGAGGTCATAAAATCTGTTGACGACGATCTGGACAAGGAGGCGAAAAGGATTATCAGCTCTATGCCAAGATGGACACCGGGATATAACAAGGGGAAACCTGTGAGGACAATGTATTACGTCCCCATAATATTCAGGGTATCAGACGCGAAGAAAGACAGGGCATGCTGCGAAGCAGACTCTGCTGGGAAGAAGGAGGGACTTGTGCTCCCAAGGTATATTGTCTGCGGACGCTACTTCGCCCCAACCTCATCCACACACATCTCATTTACAGGAATGTCATTCATGGCCGTCAAAGACAAGGAGGGGCACCGCGCTTTGATCCTTATTCCATCTGACGGCAGGATACCTGAAAGTCTTCTTTCATGTGAGATTCCTCATGATAGGGTAATGAATGTCAGGGAGTTCGAAGAAGCTGCCATGACTGCGACAAGCATGTATAAGGCTACACATGCCAATGCAGGGAACAAAAACGTGCTGGCAGTAGGCAAGAGACTTCCAGGGGCTTTCAGGCTGAATGACATTGACGGGAAGGTATGGACAGGAGAATCATTGTCGGGGCATGTTACGGTGATAAACTGCTGGTACTCAGGCTGCGGACCTTGCCGCAGAGAGATGGCCGAGCTTTCACAATGGAGAGGTGAGTGGCCTTCTGTCATCTTCCTCTCTGCCAATTTTGAGAGTGCGGATAAAGTGCGGGAGATTGTCAAGGCCGAGGGGTTCAACTGGACACATATATATAACGACACTTATTTCACCCAATGGGTGGGCGGTGAAGGCTATCCCCTCACCATTGTCTTAGACAAGAGCGGCATAGTACGCAACATCACACATGGCACAAACAAGGAGAAGCGCATCGCCATACACAAGATGATAGAACAGCTCACTGGCGAGTAATCATTCTACTGCCCACGGCATAGTATGCTTTCAATATAATGCCTAAGCGAAGATACAGGATGAGATTGCAGATTTATCCTCATCAGAGAATAGAGAATACAAGATGGGGCTGCAATAAGGATAAAGCCCGGATATCTCCATAACACACACGTTATCCCCCTGCTGCTCATCAGTACAGCAGGGGGATAACTGTCTTTACGTCTACGGTTGGATAGACAATCCTATTCCTTGTACACTACGACACAAGGAGCAGGATAGCAACACACGTACGCCAACATCCAGCTATTGCTGACAGCTATTACTCATTATATGAGCTGCATCGAATCAACCAGACAGAGATGACTGATAGTAGCAGGCTCATTTTTTTCAAAGAAGGAGAAGAAGAAGGAGAAGAAGAAAGAGAAGAAGAAGGAGGAGGAAACGCTACTGTTTATTCTTTCACGTTGAAGATTGCCGGCAGCAGTCATGTAGGTATATGTCCTCCTCCTAATACTATGCAAAACCGGTGGCACTCCTCAGAGGGAATGTCACCGGTTTCACATAACGTGTTATATATTATTGTTTCGTATATCAGTTAGCTTTCTCAACACCGAAGCATACTGCATTCTTGCCTTGAGCAGCATCCTTGTATGATGTCTTGATTGTCACGACAGTGATGACATCACCGACAACAATGCCATTGTCGCCAAGGAAGTTCTTCTTGTTTGTGCCTGTCCAGTCGCCGTAGCATCCGTAGAGATAAACCTTGGCTCCTGTCTCGTCCTCGATATATACGTTGCCGTATGTGGCGTTTGCAATCTCTGAGATTTTGCCAGTGAGGACATAGAACTTGTTGTTGTCGTCGGCTGCTGCGTTGAAATCAGCGAGCGAGATGGCCTCTGCTGATGCCTCGATTGTCTCAAGAGAGCCGCTGCCTACCTGCGGATTGCCTTTGTACTCGGCGTGTTTGCCGGTGAGGGTCACGACATCACCCACTTTCACATCACCGCTGTTGGCTGCCTTATAAACGTAAGTTGAGCCTGTGTAGTCGCTGATGTAGTATTTTCCTGCTGCCGCATCCTCTACCTTTGTCACAAGACCTGTCAGGCGGAAGACGGCATTGCCTACTTCCTTGCCGTTAAACTCGGCGATAGTAACAGGGACGATGGCACCTTTCTGTGTCAGTGTCGTCTGTGCGGTGTAATTCTTCTTGCCGTCTGTAGTGCGGAATGTGATTGTTGTCTCACGGTCACCACCGGTATTCTCTGCGGCACGGAACTTGACGCATGCGTCGGTGCCCTTCTGGTCTATTGACTGGATGGAGAGCCATGACTTGGCATCTTCTGGTATCTCTACCGATACGCCCTGACCCTTTGTGATGAGGTATGTCTCGAAGACGCCACCCTCAAGTGGGAGAACATTGTTATAGACTGAGTCGACCTTGATGAGCGACTTGTTGAGGGCAACGACAGTGACATTAACAAGCTCTACGGTTGATCCGTATGTTGTCTTTGGTCCCTGCACTATAACCTCATCGCCTACTTCAAGTCCCCAGCTGAGGAAGTTCTTCTCATTGCCCTTGCTGTCGAGAGTGCCATAGATGTAAATCTCGCCAGTATCATCCTTAAGGTACCAGTTGCCGTAACTTGTGTTTGCAATAGCTGTACAGATACCTTTCACCTGGTATGTCTTCTTGTCTGGGCCAGCTATGACCTCAGCACATGTCGCTGTTGTCACACCTTTCAGTCCCTGCATGACATTGATGTGCTGTATCTCGGAGCCAGACACGAGAAGCACCTCTGCGGTGCGGCCGTCAAGGGCTGCCTCAGCGGAGAAGGTCACTTGTGTTTCGCCTGCAGTACCATGGTCAGCGCTGACATCCAGCCATTCGTCTGTATTGGAGTCAATCTCTAACTGCCAGTCGCCTGCGGCATTGATTGTTATCGTAGAGCTGCCGCCCTCAAGCGGTATTGCTACGTATGATGACGATACGCTGATGCTGTCAAGGACGTAGGCGTCGTCGTCACTACAGCTTGTGGTGAAGAGAGAAGTCACCACAGCGATAGCTGCAAAAATATATTTCTTCATTTTGTGATAATCGTTTAGTGTTTCATTATTGTCTTCTGTGCTCGCCCCAAAAAGCCACCTGATATCAGGCCAGGGGCTTTTATGGGAATAAAGCTCATCAAGATCAGTTGAAGCAATATTTGATACCTATCGATGCGTACCAGCACTGTCCGATAGAATGGTATGGAACGAATGACTTGACATTGCCGTTAACTGCAGCTGGTGTGGAGAATGTGGCGAAACCGTCCTTGTCAACACCCTCGTACTTCAGCACGCGTGGGCCGTCGCTGCCAAGAGCTGGGTTCAGATACTTGCTCACGCCCCATGAAGAGTTGAAGAAGTTAAGGACGTTCTTCATATCGAATGATAACTGGAGCTTGTGTACGCTCTTGCCGACATTCACCTTGAAGTCGTGCTTGTATGCGAAGTCAATGCGATGTACCCATGGAGAGTAGAAGCTGTTGGCCTCGGTGTACTTGCCCTGACGGCTGCTGAGGTAATCATTGTTGTGAACGAAGTCCATGAAGCGTGTCTTGTCATCCTCTGTCTTGAAACGGAAGAGACCATCGGCAACCTCCTTGTCAGTAGGAACATAGATGGCATCGTAGTTGTAACCGTCGCCGTTCATGTCGTTAGCTGTCATGAATGAATAGTTATATCCTCCACGCCATGTCTCGTAGATAAGGCTGTAGTGGTTGCCGCTCTTGTCGTGGATTGTAGCGTTAGCGATGAAGCGGTCAGGTGTGAGGTTCTCGGCATTGTGCAGGCGGAAGTTATTCACACCCTCCCATGTTGATGTGTAGTTAAGTACAGAAGATGCGTTTGAGCCAGGGAGTGATGTGACCTCCTTTGATGCTGTGTGAGTATAGGCAGCCATGAGGTTGATCCACTCTGCCGGGCGTGCGTTCACTGTGACACTTGTCGACCATCCGTAACCGCGGCTTGTATTCTCAAGGACATATGCGCTCGTTGATACCTCCTTACCCTTGTCATTGACGTATGTGTAGTAAGCGTCGGAAGGGAATACAGGACGGTTATCGGCACCGTTGAAGCGTGCGAAGCCATCAACAGACTTCTGGCTCCAGTCGCGGAGCATGGCTGCGTTGATATTCTTGTTGAATATTCCCTCTACAGAAACTGTCAATGGGAACGATACAGGAACAGCGTAGTCAACAGCAAGAGAGGTCTTCCATACCTGTGGCATCTTGAAATCTGGGTCGATGCCGCAGAATGATGAAGGTATAGAGCCTTGCTCTGGGGTAATTGTCTCAGGATATCCCATAGAAATGAGCTTATCGCGGAGAGCTGCTATGCTTGCCTTTCCATTGGCGTCGGTCACGAGACCTCCAGCGAACTGACTCATATCAGCACTCTTTGAGTTGAGCTGTGCCTGATACTGCACCATACCACCATTTGATGGCATATTGGTGAAGAAGACGAGCGGGAGACGGCCAGTAAAGAGACCTGTACCACCGCGCACCTTGAGGCTCTTGTCTCCAAGGACATCCCATGTGAAGCCCACACGTGGAGAGATAGAGAAGTTTGTGCCAGGCCATTTGCCTGTATCAACGCTGCGGCCGCCGTAGTCGATGCCGAGGATTGCGTTGTTCGTCATGAGGTCTCCGTTGTTGAAGAAGAATCCATCAGCACGCAAACCGTATGAGAGCTTGAAGTTCGGGTTGATGTTCCACTCGTCCTGAGCGTAGATGCCGAGCTTGTTGAACTGCACGCGTGCTGCAGGCGATGTCTCACCGTTGTAGCCGTATGTGAGGCAGACAATCTCTGGAGCGGCACCTGTCAAGAAGTCATCAAGGCTTGAGTAACGATAGTAGCCAGTACCATTACGCATGTACTGGTTGTCAGCCATCTGGTGTTCAAATGACAAACCGCCCATCACCTTGTGGTTGCCAAGGTAGTATGTCACATCATCCTTCAAGTTCCATGTTGTAGTGTGAACGGCGTTCTGATGTGTGAAGAGCTCATAGCCGAGAGCCATGTAAATCTGGTTGTCCTTCAGGATGTCGATGAATGGGAACTCATCTGAGTCGGTGCCGCGAACATCGTCAGCCTTGGTGTATGTGGCGAGGAACTGGTTAGAGAGGTTCTCCGTCAGACGGCTGTTGAGGTCGAGCGAGAATGAGTGTACGATGTTGTCCATCGAATACATAGAGTTTGCGAAAGACATGGAGTACTGTGAGGTACGTGCGCCAGACATACGTGTACCACCATCCATTGACGATGAGTTAGGAGCGTTCCACACACGGTTCTTTGTGTAGTTGTAGCGGAGCGCGAGGTGATGGTTGTTCGTTATGTTCCAGTCGAGGCGTGCGAGGAACTTATAGTTGCTCTCGTCAGCCGGGAAGCTGTTGTATGAGCCTGTGTCGTAGCCGTACTTCTGCTTCACATAGTCAGAGACTTTCTGGAGGTCAGCGGTTGTGGTGCGTGAGATGAAGTTGTCAGCGTCAGCCACACCGTCCTCTGATGCGCGCCAGCGGTTTGCCACTGTCGGCACCTTCTGCATCTCGCCGTTGACGAAGAGGAAGAGCTTATCCTTGACGATAGGACCTCCGAGAGTGAAGCCGTATGTTGTCTTGCGGTCCTTCTCGCGTGCGCCTGAAATCTGCTCGCCCTCTATGGCATCGCCGCGCATGTTCTCGTTCTGATGATATATATATGCTGAACCCTGGAATGTGTTCGTACCAGACTTGGTGATAGCATTCACACCACCGCCGATGAATCCTGTCTGACGAACGTCGAACGGAGAGATGACAACCTGCATCTCCTCGATGGCCTCGATAGAGATTGGGTTACCACCGCCAGGGAGGTTTGATGACAGACCGAAGTTGTTGTTGAAGCTTGCACCGTCGACAGTGAAGTTAGCTGTGCGGCCGTCCTGTCCGGCGAATGTCATGCCGTTTCCTCCATAAGGAGAGAGACGGGTGTAGTCGGTTATACTGCGCGAGATTGACGGCATGTTCGTTATCTGCGCGTTAGAGATGTTTGTGGCAGCACCAGTCTTCTCGTTGGCGAACTTAGAGCCCTTACCGATGACAACAACATCTCCGAGAACCTTTGCGTCCTCGTTCATCGCTGTGCTCAGGTTGTATGTCTCGCCGAGCTGGAGTGTGATACCAGTGACTTTCTTTGTCTCGTATCCGATATAGCTGATAGAGACTTGGTATGGTCCACCGACACGCATACCATTGATTGTGTACATACCCTTGGCGTTTGTCACAGCGTTATAACGTGTACCAGAAGGCTGGTGAACAGCCTCGACAGTAGCACCTATGACGTCCTCGCCATCAGCAGTTACTTTACCCGCAAGGCTTGATGTTGTTATCTGGGCAGTAGCCGTAGTGATAATCATCATCATAGCAGCGATAAGAAAAGCAATCTTTTTCTGCATAAACTTTGTGTGATTAAATAATAAAAAAAGAGTTATTCTCTTAAGAGTTATTGATATTTACGATGCAAAATTAATTAAATTTTTCCATACTATTGTTACATTTATGTTAAAAACTCACCTACGCTTGACAAATATCAACAAAAATCAGCCTATACTCCTGTTTTTGTGTTGTTTATAACATTATCCGGATGTTTTATCACACACAACATTAACATCCTGATAATAAAAAAGGGGGGCTCTTAAAAAGGAGGGGCACGACTGTGGACAAAAGCTCTTTGCTTTATAATTCGCAATTCTGTTATACTGAATAGCAGACAATGAAAACGGAAAAACATGTTTATCTGCCAGAGTGGGGCTTGTTCATTGGTAAAGACCACTATGCCAAGGTCTTTAGAATGTTTACCAGACAGTAATATTCTATAATACAAAGACTTGGGATGATGCCTCGGCATCATCCCAAGTCTGTTTGTGGAACGCTCGTAATATTTTCATGCATGACGCATTATACCCAACAGCCTACGCATTATATATAAGGAATGTCATATAGGCTATGAAGCATAATGAGAGGACGGCACCTTCCCAGCGTGCCATAGTCTGTTTTGTGAACGAGAAGAACCATAGCAGGACTATGCTGGCGAAGAGCGTAGCGAGGTCAACGGTCGTTATCCCATCAGGTGAGAGAGGCACAATAATGGCCGAGACCCCAAGAATCATGAGGATATTGAAGAGGCAAGAGCCGATGACATTGCCAAGGGCCATAGATGTGCGGCCCTTCAAGGCTGCCACAGCGCTTGTGGCAAGCTCAGGCAATGATGTTCCTGCACCAAGAATTGTGATGCCTATGACAGCATCAGAGACTCCAAGCGTCGTGGCGAGCGATGTGGCATGCCCTACAAAGATATTGCTGCCGACTATGAGTTCAGCCAGGCCAACGAGAATCTTGAATGATATCTTGACGGCATTGTCCTTAACCTCTTGCTGTGGCTGGGAGGCCGGATTCTTTTGTGCTGTGCCACGTGCGATATATAGAGTGTAGGCCACATATCCGATGAAACCTACCAGCATGATGAGGGCCTCGGCTCTCGAAAGCTGCCCGTCCTTAAGGAAGAATATGAGCAGGAGTGTGGCGATGAAAGCGAACGGTATGTCGCGGCGGATTATATCCAGACTGACAGACATCGGATGAATCACAGCACATACTCCGACAATGAGAAAGACATTGAAGATATTGCTGCCGACAACATTGCCTATGGCCATGGCTGTGCTGCCATTGGTGGCAGAGACAACGCTGACACAGAGCTCTGGCATGGATGTGCCGAAGGCTACTATGGTGAGGCCTATGACGAGCTCTGATATTCTCAGGCGCCGGGCTATACTGACCGAGCCGTCTGTAAGATTGTCTGCTCCACGCAGGACTATCGCTATACCTAATATGATTAGTAATATATCTATCATGAAAATACTTTTTTTGACGGAAATATCTCCAACCTAAGCCTAAAGAGCCGGGAATGACAATCTGCCATAGCATACTGACATGCTCTGATGGTTGTCTTTCCTGGCTCTAAGATGTTATTTCCTATTTGTTCTGTATGTCAGTTATAGAGTCACACGGGTATACAAATGCAGGAATATCGGTCAGTTGCCACCTGATGTGTGAGGCAGTCTGTTCACTCAGCAGCCTCCAGACGGTCATCGACGTTGTCACCCTCTGTTGGGGCAAGAGTCTCCTCGAAGTCTGTTATGCCTGCATTGACGAGGATGTTGTACCACTGTATGAGCTTCTTTATGTCGCTGTCATGGACGCGGTCACGGTCGTATGTCGGGAGTACCTGTGCGAAATACTCACGCAGTTCCTTTGAGCTTGCTTTCTTGTAGTTTATCTGTGTAGGCTTAGAATCCTCTTTCTGACCGACGTTCTTAAGCACTTTCCAGAGAGGCATATCCTCATCGTCAGTATACATCGCTATGTCTGCAAGGCTTGTGACACGGTCAGAAGCGAAAGCAGGAATGCGTTTCTTTGCAGCATCAAGAGATTCAACTATAAGGGTTGCCTTACCGCGTGATACAAGGCGGAAGAGGCCCGGTTTGCCTGAAATGGCAAGAATTGTTTCCTTCATGATAATTTCTTGTTTCTTTTCTATGTATTATCTGATTAATAAATATTGCTGTTCATCACTAAGCATAATGCCTTTATACCACACTTTCCTGACAAAATTGCTGTGCCTGGCAGATGTGCCAGCAGACTGTCATGGACGGTTCATGCCGTGTGACAGAGTTGGAACAAGAGGCAATCCTGCTGACTCATGGGATTAGCGTGGTGAGCACAAAGATTCCCCCCATGGATGTGTGGGACGGTCTAAAGGGTGCGTAAAGGGGATGTGTTGGGGATATTATTGTGGCAGACAGGTTCGGGGTTATTGATGTTTTTTAGCCCCATGGCCACTGGTTTGGGGTGTGCGCATATGGCAGCAAGACAAGGCTTGTGTGGAATGCACTCCATTCCGCACACCAGCCCGTGTGTATATTTGTGGAGTCTTGTTATCCAAACTGTTCAGCCTAATATCTTCTCTATTTGCGGTCTGACAGGTGTCACCCCATCGTTCACAATGACATAGTCAGCCCGGTGTTCCTTCTCCTCTTGCGCCATCTGGCGGTTTATCCATTCGAGAGCTCTCTCACGGGTTATGGAATCACGTTCCATAATACGCTTGATGCGCATCTCTATCGGTGCGGAGACACAGACGACACGGTCGACATACTTCTCGAAGCCAGCCTCGAAGAGTATTGCCGATTCCATCCATGTATAACCAGAAGCGACGAAATCCTCTGCCACAGCAGGATGGACGATACTGTTTATCAGGGCATTGTTCTCAGGCGACTGAAGCAGGAATGATGTCAGGGCAGCCTTATCGAGCATTCCATCAGGGAAGATATCTTTCCCCACGACATGAGAAAGTCTTTTCTGCAGGGAAGGGTCTGAGCGCATGAGACGTTTGGCTCCTGCATCACAGTCATATACACCAATGCCGTAATCAGCGAGGATTCTGCAAACATAGCTTTTACCGCTGCCTATTCCGCCGGTTATGGCATATGTTGTCTTTGCCTGTCTATTATTCTCCATTGTTATTATAAGGCACAGGAACTTAATGATTGAACCTTTGGAGAGCTTATTGCTCTATGAGATAGTCGGCGCTTGTTGTTGTCAGCTTAGGGTTGCGTGCCTCCCTTGGCGCCCGTATAAGTTTCAGCTGACACTGCTCCAATGTGCCATTCTCTGTTGTGTTATAATCAGCTACAACAGAGAATTGTGCTGTGGATATTGTATTATAGTGTGAGGCTCCCACGACATAGCTGACCGTCACCGTTGGCGGGAAGAAGCGTAATGTGCGGCCTTCAGGTACATTTATCGGCACGATAGGCACAGAGGCGGTAGCCTCGACCATAATATCTGGGCAGAAGGTCACAGTCACTTCATCAGGCACTGGCTTTGCGCCATGTATGTGTCTCAGCTTGACCTTGCGGCGTATGGTGTCAGTGAAGTTGACGATATTCAGCCTCTCGGTATACACCTCGGCTATACTGTCGAGGAGATGCTCGGACGAATAGACATACACACTGTCTGGCTGGAACTTCACCTGGGCGAGATAGTACGTGTCAGCTGGTCGCACCTTGCCATAGAGCTTTACGGGGAAACGCCTGTTCATGCCCCGGTTGTAAGGAAACTCAAGTCTGTCAGGCTTCATCTGCAGAATCTTAGATGAGCCATACAGCTGCTGCGAGACCAACTTCATCAGCTCTCCACCGGCCACTGTGCAGCGGTCATTGTTACGTGCGTATGTGCTGAATGGAATCTTGACAGTCTTCAGCTTGTCGCCCCAAAGATATGCCGCGATGGTGTATCCCTTATCTCTTATCGTGGCATGTATGTCCGCATTGTCCTCATCGAGGAGAATGACATTCTTGGGGACTCCTGTCAGCTGAACATGGACGGTTATCTCGCGCTCCATCGTATCGTTAAGCACGGACATGAACCAATATGCCGCGCTAAGAACGAGGAAGAACAAAAAAATCAGAAACTCCCTGTTGAATGTCCCGAACAGGAGGTCTCTGACAATCGTCATGATGTTTGGTAACTGACGGAGTTTCATTCGCTCTTGGTTGTTTTGTGTGCTCTGTTCTAAGCTCTATAGGCTGAGCATTGTGAGCCTGCCATTCATTTTCCAGTCACTCCTCCTCATGACAGGCTCACCAATGCCTCTTATGGCATCGCATCTCAGGATGCCGTAACAGTTTACTTCTGCTCTGGTGCGGCAGCGAAGAGGTATCCCTTCTCCACCTTTATTGTAACGCCTTTGGCAATCTCCACCTCGACGATATTGTCAGCAGGGTCAACCTTTTTCACCTCACCATGTACGCCACCGCCTGTAACCACCTTTGAGCCTATGGCGAGTGAGTTCTGGAAAGTGCGTATCTCTTTCTGCTTCTTCTGCTGTGGACGTATCATGAAGAAGTACATTATGGCGAACATGACGAGAAGCATAATGATCATTGACATGCCACCGCCTTGTGCTGCCTGTGCAGCGAGGATTGTAAGTGTCATTCCTTTAGTTCTGTTTTTTTATGGTTATTAATCTGTTATTCTTGTGTTGGATATCCAGCGTGCAAAGCCATCATCACCCACGACTCCATCTGGCACATATTACCGTCTTGGACTTTGCCGTCGGTCAGTAAGCGTGAGTATCAATCTGTCCAGCATGGAGCAGAGCCTGAGCGGACATGTCCATTCTCATGTTGTGGTGTCTGGCCTCCGCGGGCTCTATAGTCCCTCTCTTAGTATCTCTGCTGCTTCTCAGGCATTGGCTTCAGCATTTTCCCTGACTCAGACAGCATGCGTGCTATGGCGTCGAGCATACCGTTGATATATCTGCCAGACTTAGGAGTGCTGTAGTTCTTTGCGAGGTCTACATACTCGTTTATGGTGACAGAGACAGGTATTGCTGGGAATGTGAGCATCTCTGCTATGGCTATCTGCATTATGACAACGTCCATATACGCGAGTCGTGAGAAGTCCCAGTTGCGCGATGTGTTGGTCATATATTTCTGATACTCGTCGGCATGTAGTATTGTTGTCCTGAAGAGTTTCACGGCAAAAGCCCGGTCGTCAGGGTCCTTGAACTCTGGCAGCAACTCTTGTGCGGCTCCGTTGGCCTCGTCGAATCTCTTTATTGTCTTTAGCACGAAAGTGTCTATCACCGCCTTGTCATCATTCCAGTAGAGTGATTTCTCCTCAAGGAGAATGTCCAATGCCTCATTGTCGATGATGAAAGTCTTGTAGAGTTTACGCCACAGCTCTCTGTCGTCGCTATATTCTGGTTCGTCAGGACGGTTTATATATTCCTGGTAAATCTCGCTTTGCTCTATTATATCAAGCACTTTACGTACGGTAGTGACATCATCAGTCCATGTAGACCGCTGTGTCTCACGCCATTTGGCGAGAGCGTCGTTATCCTTCAGCTGTGCCGCGAACTTGTTCATAGCCAGCCTTGTTGATGGCATAGGGCCTTCTCCACGGTTGTGTCTGTTGATGGCTATCTCTGTACGTTTTGCCGCCACGTCAGTAATAGCTACTATCAAGTCAAGGAGATAATTGTAAAGGTCGTATGCCTTGTCAAGACTGTAGAGCAACTCCTTCTCTGCATTCTCGAGATTGTTATTCCCGTTCTGGTAGTATGCATAGGTTAACTGTACTATCTTTATACGTATAAGTTCTCTGTTTATCATGCTCTATTTAACAGGATTATCCTATCCTTTTATGTTGAGGTTTACCTTTTTGTGGGTGCAAAAATAGATAAAATATAGCATTCTTGCAAGAAATTCAACCCTTTTTCTACGTTTTTTAAGATAATACTTGCTGGAACGGGAAAAAAGTAGTAATTTTGCGCCGCATTTCGCGTTTACGTGCTTCTCTGGCATATCTTCAAGGATATTCCGGGTGGCAATGTGTGATGGCGAATTAAGCAAAAATAAACTTTCATCAATTTATTACAAACTTAATTTAGAGTAACACAATTATGTTAGAAATTAGCGTATCAGGCCAGTCACGTACTGATCTTGGCAAGAAGGCATCAAAGTTGCTCCGCAAAGAGGGGCTCATCCCATGTAACATCTACGGCATCGAGAAGGGTGAGAACGGTCTTCCAGTAGCGAAGTCTTTCGTCGTTCCATTCTCTGAGATTCGCAAGGTTGTCTACACTCCTAACGTTTACGTAGTGAACATCAACATCGATGGTGTTGAGAAGAAGGCTGTCATCAAGGAGCTCCAGTTCCACCCAGTATCAGATGCTCTTCTCCACGTTGACTTCCTCGAGATTACAGCAGAGAAGCCTGTGACAGTAGGTATACCTGTCAAGCTCGTCGGCCACGCTGCCGGTGTGCGTAACGGTGGACGCCTTGCCCTCGCTGTACGTCAGCTGAAGGTTACTGCATCTTATCTCAACATCCCTGAGATTCTTGAGATAGACGTTACTCCTCTTGAGATTGGCAAGTCAATCAAGGTTGGAGAGCTCCACTTCGAGGGACTTGAGTTCGCAACATCTAAGGAGGTTGTCGTATGCTCTGTACAGATGACACGTCAGGCACGTGCTGCTGCTCAGGCTGCGAAATAACATCTGGCCGCAAAGGAAATATCGGCACCGGGGCAACGCTTCGGTGCCTTTATTTATTTAAGACCTGCTGTATCGTATATCATGGCAGTATGAACAGACGGATATGACAGGGCAGACAAGCATCCCCAGAATGGCAAACAACCATTCTCAAAAGCGCAAACAGGAGTCCCCTAAAGGGCAAACGGACTTTCATGGCAGAGCAGATGAATATGCAAGAGCAGCGTCAGTAATATCCCCCGAAGGCCTTACAAGCGGGCTGGCCGTTATCCCCTGAGTCATGGCGAGGATGGTATTAGGATGACATTTCCTGCCATCCACACATTGTCATGCCATGGTCGGGATAGTCATAGAGCGCTGACCAAGAAGCTCGCCCACAACATCCACACCACATCATCCCCACAGGGAGAACACAAGAATAAGCCAAGACGGAGAAGCATGGCACACCTTATATCATATATAGCGAGGTTCTTCAGAGCCTCAGGGACAACAGAACAGGAACAGAACAATAAAAATATGGACAAATATCTCATAGTTGGCCTGGGCAATCCAGGCGCGGAATACCACGAGACCCGCCACAACAGCGGATGGATGGTGGCAGACAAACTGGCGGCAGACCTTGGTGCCACATTCTCTGACAAGCGCTATGGCTACATCGCGGAGGCATCGCTGAAAGGGCGCAAGCTATTCATACTAAAGCCGACGACATTCATGAATCTCTCTGGCAATGCTGTCAGATACTGGCTCAACAAGGAGAACATTGACACAGAGCGCCTGCTTGTCATTGTCGACGAGCTGGCATTCCCTGTGGGCAAGATGAAACTGAAGGGGAGCGGTTCGAATGGTGGACACAACGGACTGGGGCACATACAGCAGCTCATTGGCCAGAAATACGCACGCCTGCGCATTGGCATCGGCAACGAGTTCGCCCAGGGCAGGCAGGTGGATTATGTCCTCGGGAAGTTCACGGACGAGGAGCGGACACTACTCAACCCTCTCATGGACAAGGCCGTAGAGTGTATCAAATCGTTCATCCTTGCAGGCATTGACCGCACAATGAACCAGTATAACAAATAGCCCTCACACGGGGACAACAATCAGGAAAATGGAACATACGCCCAAACTAAAGCACCAAGATACGGCACGCCTTGACAAATGGCTATGGGCAGCCCGTATATTCAAGACACGCACGATAGCAGCCAACGCATGCAAGAACAGCCGTGTCAGCGTCAGTCCTGTTGGCAGCGACGGCTCGGCAGCACCATCGGCAGCTCTCGCCAAGCCATCACGCACCGTGAAATGTGGCGAGGTGATACATGTGAAGAAATCTCCTGTGACATACTCTTTCCGCATCCTCAACTGCATAGAGCAGCGTGTCGGCGCGAAACTCCTCGTCGAGGTCTATGAGAATGTCACCGAGAAGAAGCAGTATGAGCTGCTTGAGATGTCGCGTATATCAGGGTTCATCGACAGGCAGCGTGGCACAGGACGCCCCACGAAGAAGGAGCGCCGCGCCCTCGACGACTTCAATGCCATACCCGTTTTCGGCTTCGACGGCGAGTATGACGACGATGATGACATGTTCGACTTTGACGAGTAGCCACCCCGCCATCCCTGCTCTGCTCTCCCTGTGGCCTTATCCCCCACCCTCTCATGCCATGGCATGATGTGCGTACTGCCTGTGCCATGCCTCCCCCACATGTCCTATGGCTATACTTGCGGCAGAGTTTCATGAAGGCACGGGTATCCCATGAGCTACGAGACGGCATGACGGCGCTCCGTCGTCCAAGCTCCCAGCCGTCATCAGACATAACCCATAAAACATCCGACACAACGTGTTCTTAGCCGCAGTAATAATCTATCTCATAGTGCTTATGTCCATAAGCCGCCTGACATCACGCCAGTCATGCAACAGTGCCTTCTTCTCAGGCGAGCACCGCTCGCCGTGGTATATGGTCGCTTTCGGCATGATAGGCGCGAGCATCTCGGGCGTGACATTCGTCTCTGTCCCGGGCATGGTGCTCCAGCAGGACATGACATATCTCCAGACATGCCTCGGATTCATCCTTGGCTATTATGCTGTGGCATACATTCTTCTGCCACTCTACTATCGTCTCCGCCTGACAACGATATACACATACCTTGGCAAGCGCCTTGGCCACAGCAGCCATCTGACAGGCACCATCTTCTTCTTTATATCCAAACTCGCAGGCGCTGCCATACGTTTCTATGTCGTGTGCATGCTTCTCCAGCGCTTTGTCCTTGACCCTTACGGCATTCCGTTCTTTATCACCGTCCCTGTCCTTGTGCTGCTGATATGGCTCTACACACGGCGTGCCGGCATCAAGACCCTTGTCTGGACCGACACGCTACAGACTCTCTTCATGTTCGTGGCCGTCATAATGATAACCGCCGCAGTCATCGGGAGGCTTGACATGTCGCTCACAGAAGCCGCCCGTGCCGTCATGGACAACCCCATGAGCCGCATCTTTGTCTTCGACGACGCCACCTCACGCCAGTATTTCTGGAAGCAGTTCCTCTCCGGCGTGTTCATCGTCATCGTGATGACGGGCCTCGACCAGGACATGATGCAGAAGAGCCTCACATGCCCCACACTGCGTGACGCCCAGAAGAATCTCTGCTCATACGGCTACGCTTTCGTCCCCGCCAATCTTCTTTTCCTATTCCTCGGTGTGCTTCTCGTCATCCTCTCCACGCAGCAGGGCATCGCGTTACCAACAAAGGGCGACGAGCTCCTGCCGTCGTTTGCCGCCACAGGATATCTTGGCGACACCGTCCTGGCTATCTTCGCCATAGGTCTCGTGGCATCATCATTCTCGAGCGCCGACTCTGCCATGACGGCCCTGACCACTTGTTTCTGCATCGACATCTGCCGCCGTGGCGATGACGAGCGTCTCAGACGGCGTGCCCACATGGGCATAATAATGCTTTTCATCATAGCCATACTCATATTCGACAGTATCGGCTCGTCGAGCGTCATCGACCTCATATACGTCGTCTGCGGCTATACCTACGGCCCGCTTCTCGGACTTTTCCTTTTCGGCATGACCACCCGCTATGCTGTCAGAGACCGTCTTGTCCCCTATGTCTGCATCCTCTCTCCTGTCATATGTTACACCATAAACATCGTCTCGCTGCGTCTGTGGGACTATCATTTCGGCTATGAGATGCTCATGCTGAACGGTCTGCTGACTTATCTCGGGCTATTCATGCTCCGTACTGGAAGGAAATAGCCAAACACAATATCCAATGAACCCGAAAGACACCGTATGGACTGTTCCCCATGCGGTGTCTTTCATTTTCCTGGTTATACACTCCGATGACCTTCTTTTTATCTGCCCTCTATCCACATGAATAGGGATGGCATATTTACCCACACCATTCCGCTCACATAAGGATAACAGCCACCGCGACAGTGGCATGCGACTGTGTCCGATTCCCCCTACCCCATACGAATGAGACATGCTTGAAGATGCGACTCTATGTGTCATTGCCTATATGATTGTGGGTTATGCATTGGGCGATGGCATATCTACGCTCGGCCATGAATAGCAGCAAAAGGACAGCAAGCGTGAGAAGACTAATGGCAAGCCCCGGCATCAGTCCACGGGGGACGAAGCGGAACTCCACCTCGTGAGTGCCGGCAGGCACAATGATGGCCGACATGCCATAGTTGACTGGCAACGCGCCGATGATGACAATGACGGCAATAAACAATAATGTCCGTCTCATGTTCCTCTTGTCTGCTCTATTTATCTGGAAGCTTGTTCCAGACCTCTTTTGCTGATAGTGTAGGCGCAAATCTTGTCTGTTTCTTTTATCTGGAAGCTTGTTCCAGACACATTCCTTGCACCGCCGCCATGCATGACAAAGACATTGCAACATCTCATATCCTTTGACAAACCAGCTCTCTCTGCGATACAATCACTAATGATTAATATGGTTGAATATGCTCTATAATTAGGTAATTACTGAGTGATCATATTATAATTACTCAGTATTTACTATATAATTACTCAGTCTTTATACTGTAATTACTGTGTCTTTATATGTTTATTTCTCGGTTATCATATTATTAGTGACAGGAAATCGGCTAATCATAGTATACTGGAAGGCTACTTACACTTAATCAATAATATAAAATGAATGACGGATAATCTGTAACGGGTGGGCTATATCTCTTCCTGAATAATGAATCGTGGGCGCTCCTTTGTCTCCATATATGTCTTCCCAACATACTCTCCGACTATGCCCAGGGCAATCAGCACACATCCTGTGCAGAACCATATTGACAGCATAAGCGAAGACCATCCCCTGACCACTTGCCCTATCAGGTTGCAGTAGGCTATCCAACATAGCACACCAAGCGATATGCCGACGAAGACCATCCCGAGCACGGTTATAAGGCGGATGGGCTTTATGGAGAACGATGTGATGCCGTCGACGGCAAGGTTAAGCATCTTCCGACTTCTTTGCTTATTGTGACATCAATAAACTGTAGGATGTAATGTGTAGACCTGGACGACTTATGAGACAGGGCAATAAAAAAAGCCTGCCGGGGGCAGGCTGTGACCCACAGACATGGTGAATGTGGGTATATGGAATCAACGCATGGGGCTGTCAGCGTGCTACGCCTTGTCGAGATTGTCTCTCCAAAGGTATTTCCTTGTCTCATGGACAATGACAGTGGAGAGGAAAAGCAGCGAGAGGAGGTTAGGGATAGCCATGAGGGCGTTGAATATATCGGCGATGTTCCAGACCATCTCAAGGCTTATCACCGCTCCGATATAGACCGTCAGGATGAATAGAATGCGGTAACAGGCGAGTATTCTCCTCACGGTCTTCGCCGCCTCCGCGTCCGTCATGGTGTGGCGCTTGGTTCTTGAGCTGAGCCATTTGTTAGCGAGATATTCTGTGCCGCGCTCTCCGTAATAGCTCCAGCCGAGGATAGTGGAGAAGGCAAACGTCAGGAGTCCGAAGACAAGCAGCGGCTCTCCTATATATGGTATCTTGGAGAACGCGAGACGTGTCAGCACTCCACCGTCCTCAACCCTTATATCGGGATAGGCAAGTATGGAGGAGACGACGACGATGCCTGTTATGGCGCATATGACAACAGTGTCCCAGAATGTGCCGGATGATGACACAAGGGCTTGGCGTACAGGGTTTCTTGTCTGTGCCGCAGCGGCTACAAGGGGAGCCGAGCCGAGGCCGGACTCATTGGAGAACAATCCGCGGGCGATACCGTATCTGGCGGCGATGATTATGGCCGAGCCTGCCAGTCCGCCAGTGGCGGCGGCGTCTGTGAACGCTGACTCAACAATGAGGCGTATGGCTGGGAGTATGAAGCTGCTGTTTATGCAGAGGATGACGACACACCCAATGACATAGAGCAATGCCATGAACGGCACGAGAACCTTACAGCAGCGTGCTATGCTCTTCACTCCGCCTATTATGACGGTCGCCGCGAGTATTGTCGTCAGCACTCCTGTCGTGACAGTCGGAATGCCGTATGTCTCATATCCCATTGTCGACATAGCATTCGACTGTACTGACGCTCCTATCCCGAAGGTCGCTATTGCTGTGAAGAGGGCGAAAGCAATGGCCATCATACGCCAGAAGCGCCTCATAGTGTTGCTGCGCGCGCTGCCGCCAAGACCATACTCAAGGGCGTACATCGGGCCTCCGAGCATCTTCCCGTCATGACTCGCAACCCTGTATTTGACAGCGAGAAGGGCCTCTCCATACTTTGTCGCTATGCCGAAAACGCCTGTCAGCCAACACCAGAAGACGGCTCCTGGGCCTCCCAGCGCGACAGCCGTTCCCACTCCGATGATGTTCCCTGTGCCTATGGTGGCGGCGAGAGCGGTGGCGAGAGCGGCGAATTGTGACACATCGCCGTCAGAGTCGGTGTCCTTGCTGACAGAGAGACGTATGGCCTTCAAAATATGACGCTGGGGGAAATGCAGACGTATGGTAAGGAAGATGTGTGTGCCGAGAAGAAGGACTATCATGGGCCAACCCCATAATATTCCGCTTAATTGGGCGAGAATTTCGTTCAAATATTCCATAAAGCAAAGTGTAAACTAAAATTTAATGCAAAAGTACATCATTTATCCCATATAACCAAACAATATGTAAACAATATGCTCATTATTATGTAAAAAAGCAATCTTGATATTCTGTTGTATTTACCGAGATTAAGAAAAAAAGAAAAAAAAAAGATGTTTCGGGATTAAACTTTTCGCGTTTATCTGAGTCATATAATCGAAATTGCCTGTGAAGGTAAGAGTGACAATTAGTAGTTAGAATCTGTTAAGCATACATTTTTCTCTCTCTTCTATTAATGTGAAGGCGCCGAGCAGTAGTGATACTCCCCGACGCCATTTTTTTATTTTGTGCCCTCTGGTGGCCCGCTGTGCGCCACCATGGTGTTCACAATGCTGGTCTTTGCCGTTTTCTGCGCACCTGCTGGCGGTTGGCTTCTCTGCAGCTTACTCAGCCCATACGATATAGTCATCCTTGCGTGCCACCTGTGGTTTGAGCGCGTCGGGTGCCGCATAGCCTACTATGCAGTGGCCTATGCCCTCATATTCGCCCTCTATTCCGAGGCTTCGGAGTATCTCCTTGCCTTCCTCGCTCTCAAACTCCTCCTTCGCACGGTGTATCCAGCAGGAGCCGAGTCCAAGGCTGTGGGCTGCGAGCATGAGGTTCTCCATGACGAGCGAGCCGTCATATACATGTGTGCCGACGCTTTTCTTGGCGAGCACGACGAGCACCACTGGCGCACCGTAGAAGGGGTCGGCGCCGGGTGCGGTGCTGGTCTTGAGGTTGCGTCCCATGATGATGTCTGAGTTCATGCGGCTGAGTCTGTCGCGCAGCTCACGGTTTGTGACGGCAATGATGAGAGGCGATTGGCTGTTCATTCCGGTCGGGGCGTATGTCCCTGCCTTGCATATCTCCTCTATGAGCTCGCGTGGAACAGGCTGTGAGGTGTACTTCTTCACGCTGCGGCGTGTGATGATGTTCTGTATTGTCTCGTTCATTTTGCGTTGTGATAGTTATGTTATTCTATAATAATATGTATCTGTATGCAAAATTAGCTCATTTTTTGATAACAGGCAAGAATAAGGTAATAAATAGTATATGATAACATTTTTTTCAGCATCCACTAATTCATATTCCATTTTTTATTACTACCTTTGCACGGAAATAGCCATATCACAAGATATTACCCTGTCAATGAGAAGACAAACAATCATATCATTCATAATGTTCCTGGCCATATTCCTGGTGGCGAGCGGTGGTGTGCCCACCCTCTTCTCTTCCAGCCATATGGGCCATGGCTCACATGGAGACGGGGATAACGACACGACGACTCAGGATACGACATTAGCAGAAAAAGGGCTCATCAGACCATCGGCTGACTCTGCCAAGGCCGTCGGGCCTGGCAAAATGGTTTCTGACATGGTCGACACGACAGCGATGGACTCTATCTCCTTAGCCATATACAAGCATAACAAAGCCATTGACGACTCGCTGCGCCTTGACTCTATCAACCGCAGGAAGAAGAAGGGCATAGACGCTCCTGTCACATATTCGGGGGAGGACTCGCTTGTCTATCTCGCATCTTCCAAGACGGCGCATATCTATGGCGACGCGAAGGTGGACTATGAGAACATGAAGCTTGAGGCTGAGCGCATACACATGAGCCTCGACTCGAGCCTCGTCCATGCCGAGGGCGTGCAGGACAGCACAGGCGAGAAGATAGGGACGCCAATCTTCAACATGGGCAACGACAAGTATGAGAGCGACCGCATGTCGTTCAACTTCAAGACGAAGAAGGGCCTTATAAACAATGTCTACACCGAGCAGGAGGACGGATTCATGGTCTCTGAGGTCTCCAAGCGCGACAGCTCAGGAGTCATATACCTCAAGCATGGCAAGTACACGACATGCGACGCAGAGCATCCTGACTTCTATATAGCGCTGTCGAGGGCGAAGATGCGGCCCGGAAAGGATGTTGTCTTCGGCCCGGCATACCTTGTAGTCGCAGATGTCCCCCTGCCGTTAGCCATCCCCTACGGTTTCTTCCCATTCTCAAAGAGCTACTCATCGGGATTCATCATGCCAACATACGGCGACGAGATGTCGCGCGGATTCTATCTCCGCGATGGCGGATACTATTTCGCCATGAGCGACAAGATGGACCTCAAGCTCCTCGGAGAGATATACACCAAGGGCTCATGGGGAATCTCTGCCGCGAGCAACTACAAGAAACGGTACAAATACTCAGGCTCGATATACGCCTCATACCTGAACACAAAGACTGGCGACAAGGGGCTGCCAGACTATCAGGAGCAGAAGAGCTTCAAGATACAATGGTCCCACCGTCAGGACTCAAAGGCCAATCCATACTCCCAGTTCCAGGCGAGCGTTAACTTCGCGACTACAAGCTACGAGCAGAGCAACCTCACATCGATGTACAACCCGCAGGCCATGACACAGAGCACGAGGACATCGTCTGTCAGCTACAGCACACAGTTCTCAAGCATCGGCATGTCCATATCGAGCACATTCAACCTCTCACAGAACATGAGAGACTCGACGATAGCGATGACTCTGCCTGACCTGAACATATCAATATCACGCTTCTACCCATTCAAGCGCAAGCACGCTGCGGGCAAGCAGCGCTGGTACGAGAAGATATACATGAGCTATACGGGCAATATCTCCAACTCCATCAACGCCAAGGAGAGCGAGATAATGCACAAGTCATTCACAAAAGACTGGCGCAACGGATGGCAACACCAGATTCCGATAGGAGGAGCGTTCACCCTCTTTGATGCCATAAACATCACGCCATCATTCAACCTGACAGACAGGACATACTTCACAAAGGTGAACAGATCGTGGGACGAGGAGACACAGAGGGAGGTCTGCGATACCGTAAGCGGATTCCATAACGTCTACAACTGGAACCTCAGCCTCCAGGCTTCGACACAGCTCTACGGCATGTACATACCGAGCAGGAAGCTCTTCGGCGACAAGATTATAGGCATCCGCCACGTCTTCAAGCCGTCAGTGAGCTTCAGCTACGCCCCCGACTTCTCACAACACCACTACGGATTCTGGGACTCATACCAGAAGACTAACCCTGACGGCTCAGTAGAGCTTGTCGAGTACTCGCCCTATGCCAACAACCTCTACGGCACAGTGTCGCAGGGAAAGACCGGGTCCCTGTCGTTCGATATCAGCAACAACCTCGAGATGAAGGTCAAATCGGACAAGGACACCACGGGAATGAAGAAGATAAGCCTCATCGACGAGCTCGGGCTGTCCATGTCGTATAACTTCGCAGCAAAGGAGAGACCACTCTCCGACCTCACCATGCGACTGAGGCTCAAATGGTGGAAGAACTACACGTTCAACATGAACGCGGTGTTCGCCACATACGCCTACGAGCTGAATGAGGCCGGCATGCCATACATCGGCACACACACGGAGTACAGCAAGGGACGATTCGGACGATTCCAGGGCATGTCGCAGAACATCTCCTACACGCTCAACCCAGATAAGATAAGGAAACTCTTCGGCGGTGGAGACGACGAAGAGGACAGCCGCAAGACTCAGCAGGAAGGGGATGAGGACGACGATACCGGCGTAGAGACAAACATCGACCCTGATATGGAGAAGGCCAAGAACGGAGCACGGAAGAAGAGCGGAGGCAAGGCCGAGACTGACGAGGACGGATACCTGACATTCTCAATGCCATGGTCGCTGACATTCGGCTACGGCATAACGATGCGCGAGAATACAGGAGGAAAGTTCAACGAGAAGTCGATGAGATACCCATATAAGTTCACACAGAACCTCAATGTGTCGGGCAACATACGCATATCTGACGGATGGGACATCTCTTTCTCATCAGGATATGACTTCGACATGCACAAGCTGTCAATGACAACAGCCTCACTCTCACGTGACCTCCATTGCTTCAACATGTCATGCTCAGTAGTCCTCGCGCCTTACACATCATATAACTTCACATTCAGATGTAACGCTGCGACACTCACCGACGCACTGAAATATGACAAGCGCAGCGGAATGTCAAACTCTGTGAAATGGTATTGACACCCAGGGCAGGCACAAGGTGGGGACACCGACCACGGCCTCTGTCCCCTCAAGGAGTTCCCTCCATGCCTCCACAAATCATTGTGTGGCATGGAGGGAGCTTGTTTTTCAGCCACTGCCAGTTGTGCCCCAGCAAAGGACATCCATCCCCATAACACTGTGAACCACGGCATCACAACCCCATAAGCAAACAAAACCATCAGGACACATGATACAAGACCTCGCATTGATTCTCATCGTGGCGGGCATCGTCACCCTCATCTTCAAGCGTCTGAGACAGCCTCTCGTGCTCGGATATATCGTCGCCGGATTCCTTGTCTCGCCCCATATGCCATACGTCATGTCGGTCGTAGAGAAGGCAAATATCCACACATGGGCCGACATCGGTGTCATGTTCCTCCTCTTCTCCCTCGGCCTTGACTTCTCGTTCAAGAAGATTTACAAGATGGGAGCAGCCCCCATCATAGCCGCCATAACCATTGTTGTCTGCATGATGATGCTCGGCTATAGTGTCGGGCGCATGTTCTCGTGGAGCGACATCAACAGTATATTCCTTGGAGGCATGCTCGCCATGTCGTCGACAACAATCATATACAAGGCCTTCGACGACCTTGGACTGCGCCAGCAGCGTTTCGCGTCGCTTGTCATGAGCGTGCTGATTCTTGAGGATATCCTCGCGATAGTCATGATGGTCATGCTGTCAGCCATAGCGACAGGCGACAACCCTGACAGCGGGGCGATGCTGATGTCAGTCGTCCGCATAGGGTTCTTCCTGACATTATGGTTCGTTGTGGGCATATTCGCCATACCTCTCTTCCTGCGTTCGACACGCAACCTCATGACATCAGAGACACTCCTCATCGTATCACTCGGCCTCTGCTGCTTCATGGCCGTGGTGTCTACGAAGGCTGGTTTCAGCAGTGCTTTCGGAGCGTTTGTCATGGGCAGCATCCTCGCTGAGACAGTCGAGGCGGAGAAGATAGAGAAGGTGACAGAGCCTGTGAAGAACCTTTTCGGAGCCATATTCTTCGTCTCTGTTGGCATGCTTGTCGACCCTGCTGTGCTTGCCGCCTACGCTGTGCCCATCATCGTCGTTGTCCTCACCATCATCATCGGGCAAGTGGTCTTCGGGACATTAGGATTCTTTCTCTCAGGACAGTCTCTCCATACAGCCATGCGCTGCGGTTTCTCCATGGCACAGATAGGCGAGTTCGCATTCATCATAGCCTCATTGGGTATGTCGCTCAATGTCATTGCCGATTATCTCTACCCTATCGTCGTGGCTGTCTCGGTCATCACGACATTCCTGACACCATATATGATACGCGGCGCAGAGCCTGCCTACAGACTCATTGAGCGTCATCTGCCCAAATCGCTTGTGCTGCAACTGAACTCTCTTACTGTACGCCAGCATGACGGGGAGAAGGCAGAGCGGCGCTCACAGACATCACAACGTGTGCTATGGCGGCACCTTTTGCGCTCCATGGCGCTCAACACTGTCGTGTACACCATACTTCTTGTCGCTGTGACATACATCTCGCTGACAGTCGTCCTGCTATTCATGCGCACCATACTGCCCCACTGGTGGGCCAACGGTGTGACAGGCATCATCGCCGTGACAGCTCTCGCTCCGTTCATGAGAGCTATTGTCATGAAGAAGAACCATAGCGAGGAATGGCAACAGCTATGGGCCATGTCAGCGCTCAACCGCCTGCCTCTGCTCTCCACGGTCGTAGCACGTGGGGCAATATGCCTCGCCTTCCTCTTCTATATATGCAACTATCTCGCACGCTTCAGGAATGCCGTCGTCATTGTCATTGGCATCATGGTCATCATTCTCATAGTGCTGTCAAGACAGATAAAGCAGCGAAGCATACGCCTGGAACGTCTTTTCCTGAAGAACCTACGCTCACGTGATGTAGCGGCACAGGTGAAGGGCGCCAAGCGTCCGTCATACGCATCACACCTCATAGAGCGTGATCTCACAATGGCTGAGGTGACCGTTCCGCCTAACTCCCTGTGGGCTGGACAGACTCTGGCAGAACTGCAGCTGGGGCGGAAGCTGGGCATACACGTCAGCAGTATACTCAGAGACGGCCGCCGACTGAACATACCTTATGGCGCAGAAAGAATCTTCCCTGCCGACAAGTTGCAGGTGATTGGTTCTGACGAGCAGATAACTGAGGTCTGCAAAGCTCTTGAGACAGCCGTTATTCCTGATGACGAGGTGCTGTACGAGGACCGTGAGATGATACTAAGGCAGGTTGTCATCAACGGCAATTCGCCCGTCCTCGGCAAGGCTCTCTGCGAGAGTGGGATAAGAGAGAGATACGGGCTCCTCGTCGTGGGTATAGAACAGGGACAGCAGAATCTGACAAGTGTCAACCCCAACCATATCTTCGAGTATGGCGATGTGGTATGGATGGTCGGCGAGCGGCAATCGTTTGAGGCTATTGGATATTAGTTGCAGACAAACGATTGGCGTGTTCTCACCGTGTGTCTCACACTGTCAGGTTATACAGAGCAGTTACTGACAGATGGTACCTCAGTATGAGCCACACCGAGCTTCCCGGAGAATAATAATCGTGAGCAATAGGATTATGCACAGTATACTATTCATCTCATCCCTCGCCTTGCTGCTTCTGACGGCTTCGCTGCCAGCATATGGACTGCCAGCTGACTGTGACACGCATGTCAATGAGCGGCATATGACGATGTCTGATGGCAGCCTGCCCAGCAATGATACGGCATCGGCAGACTCTTCCAAGGCTACATCCAGCCGCACCATTCAACGCGAGAGCAGCCTCAGCAGGATAGCGGGAGCGGCATACATCCCTCTCCCCCTGATTGCCGCCGGCATCATAGCGAGCCACAACGACAGGCATGACATAGGCCCATCCCCCACCCCACTGGAACGTCACGGTGACGGTGCGGCCGACTATATGCAGTTTGCGCCTGCCGCCCTGATGCTTTCGATGAAGGCTGCCGGCATAGAGAGCCGCAGCTCGTGGACAGGGATGATAGGGGGATGTGCAGCATCGGGAATAATCATGGCAGGTATGGTGAAGGGCATGAAACACATGACCGATATGCCACGTCCCGACGCGAGCGACATGAAAAGCCTTCCCTCGGGCCACACCGCCGTGGCGTTCATGTCGGCAACGATGCTCTCCATTGAGTATGGACACCTCTCACCGTGGGTAACGGCAGGCGCTTATGGACTCGCCACAGCTACCGGACTGATGCGCATTAGGCAGAACAAGCATTGGGCATCGGACATAGTGACGGGGGCAGGCATAGGCATTCTCGCAACAGAGTTAGGCTATATGGTGGCTGAGGCAGTCACGGGAAGGAAACCATCGGGCACACATGACAGTGGCAGGCATATCATGACGGACGACGAGCGGAGGTCAAACATAGGGCTGTATACAGGACTTTATTTCCCCACTGGCAGTATAACTGACGGCTCAGGAAAGCGGCTGAGACGACTGGCAGGAACGGTTACCGGCATTGAGGGCGCATGGTATTTATGGCGGAATGTTGGCTTGGCATGCCACTTCTCGCTCTCTGAAAGCCGCATCGTGGCAGACGGCGCTGGCATAACAGACGCAAAGGAGAAGGCATGGACTGCGGGTATAGGGCCGTGTGCCGCCATAAGGCTCGCCCCAGGCTGGAGCCTGAACGCAAGAGTGGCTGCGGCATATATCCACCACGAGGCTGTCAGATGCAGGGTGAGAGAGACGGACATCCCGTCGTCAGGAGGCATCGGGATGTTGAGTGGTATCGGTGTGAGCCACCTGACGGACAGGAACATAGAGACAATGCTATTCGTCGACCACGCCTTACGCCCACGACACGAGGCCAGAGGCCACAGAATGGAGCACGGATTTGTGATAGGCGGACGGGTAATGGTAAGAATATGATGATAGCCTCCTGCTGATATACCAGCTTCCGTGACTGCTTTTTCCCTTCTCATGGTCAGAATATGATAATAGCCCCCTGTTGATATACCAGCTTCCGTGACTGCTTTTTCCCTTCTCATGGTCAGAATATGATGATAGCCTCCTGCTGATATACCACCTTCCGTTGCTGGTTCTGCCTTTGTTATGGATAGAATATGATGATGGGTCCTTGGAACGACGGTTGTTCCAGGGACCCATCTTCTTTTTTTCTGTCAGCCTGTCAGCTGGTGGCAAGCGACTGCCGTGGCATGGTTACTTGCCCGCTCAGGCTCAGTTGAAGAATATGTAAAGCCCTACCATCACTATGGAGAGGACTATCCATGAGATGATGACACCGCGCGATGTCCTTCCCTCTGCCACACGCATAGGCTGGCGCTCCTCCTCTGTTGTGTCGAGCAAGGAGACGATGACCATACCTGCCACGAGGATGCAGAAGAGTATGAAAGAGAGCATCATGAAGTGCATGGCCTCGCTTGCGCCGGGAATAATCCACAGATAACTGATTCCGGTGAGTATGCTGATAGCCGTGCCGAGCGAGAGAACCATATTGGCAGCTCGTGTCGTACAGCGTTTCCAGAATACTCCCATGACAAACACAGCGGCCATAGGCGGAGCAATGAACGACAGTACCGACTGGAAGACATTGAAGAGGTCCATACCTTTTATATTGTCTACGGCTATGGTTATCATGATTGAGATCATGGCTCCGACAATCGTCACGATATGCCCTATGCGTGATATCTCCTTCGGTGTTGCCTTCGGGTTGATATTCTTCACATAGATATCCATAGAGAATACAGTGGAGAGGGCGTTCAGCGAGCTGCCTATGGTGGACACGAGGGCGGCCGTGAGTACAGCCATGACGAGTCCCACCATGCCTATCGGGAAGAGCTGTGTCACAAGAGCCATATAGGCATTGTCAGGGTCGATGGTCGCCGAGCCGAAGAATCCGGTCCGCACGAGGGCGAAGCATACGATACCCGGGACGATGTATATCGCCACATCGAGTATCTTGAGCCATCCTGTGAGGTTCGTTCCTTTCTGCCCCTCGTTAAGGTCCCGGGCAGCGAGTACGGGCTGCACCATGCTCTGGTCGGTACACCAGAACCACAGTCCGGAGATGGGATAGCCAAGCAGGATAGGCAGCCAGTAATATGCAGGCAGGTCGTCCTTGGAGCGGAAGAGGTGCCAATAGTTCTCCGGCACGATATCCTTATCAGCGAGCTTAGCTATTCCGCCGCAGAACGAGCCATCGCCAAGCGTTATGATGCCGACAACAGTAAGCACGGCGGAGACAATGATGAGCAGCACCATCTGGTAGACATTGGTATAGGCGACAGCCTTCAGTCCGCCCATGATGGTGAAGAACGCCGATATGGCAAGTAGAATCAGGGCAGACATCCACATAGGGATGCCGAAGAGCTGGCGTATGAGCACACCACCGGCGAAGAGCGTCAGCGCGAGCCATGAGATGAGCACTGTCACTATCGTATACCACGCCAGGATGGAGCGTGTTGACTGGCCGAAGCGCTTGCCCATGAACTCTGGCAGCGTGCTTATCTTCTCTCCGATATACCTTGGGGCGAAGACGAAGGCCAGCAGGCCTATGAATAGGAAGGCATACCAGGCATAATTGCCTGACACGATGCCTGTGGTGAAGCCGGCAGAAGCCGAGGCGATGAGCATCGACGGGCCGACATTGGTACCCCACATGGAGAATCCGATATGGTGCCAGCGCAGTGAACGTGATGCGAGGAATTTGTTCTGGCCATGGCTCGTCTTATGGCTTGCCCACAATCCGATGGCGAGCAGGATGACGAAATAGGCGACAAGAATTATCCAGTCAAGGGTGTGCAATGTTTCTACTATCATGGTTATCAGGTTATTAGGTAAGCAAGCGTACTGAAGGGCACAGCCATTCACGCTCGCTCTGTTATTAGTTGGAATCTGTTTTTTGAGGGGTCTGTCATCTTCGGGGTTATCGTGCAGGGGAGTGTCTCAGGCTGGCATATACAGCGGTGTCTCGTGTTTCCAGCTGTCTCCTGCGTGAAGACGCCTGAAGAGGCTGTGCCTTCTGTGGTGACTCACCATGCCACTCGGTCTTCTTTCCGCATGATGACATTGGCAGACATCCTTCTCTCCCCTCTCTTTTCCCCCGTCTATCGTGCAGCATTGAAGAATGCGTTGATATTCTCCATAGGGCAGTGTGGCGGTGTGTCACAGCCTGTCGAGATAACGACATTCCTGTGGTCCATTGTCTTCTCTATGAGCTCCTTTGTCGCCTGCGCCACAGTCTCGGGCTGTGACATCTTGAATATGCCTACTGGGTCGAGGTTTCCCATCAGGAGCACATCGTCAGGCATATCAGCGAGAGCGGCGAGCATATCACACTTGTTGCCTATATGCAGCGCCTTGGCTCCTGTCCTCACCATCGCTTTTGTGCAGTGGCCGGTATTGCCACAGTTGTGGAGCACGACGATGAAGCCGTCGTCCTGCACAGCGTCGACAATACGCTTGACATAGTCTGAGGAGAATGTCTGGCAGTCAGCGTCGGACAGCAATCCGGCGGCAGGCTCCGCCATCACGACTCCCTCTACGCCTGTCGCCTTCAGTGCAGTAACATATTTCAGTATGAACTCTGTACATTTCCTGAGCAGCTCATGGGCTGCCTCCTTGTCGCTGCATGTGAGCATCATTATCTCTGACATGTCGAAGAGCCGGCCGGCAAGCGAGAAGGGGCCTATGCATCCGGCAAGGACGGGGCGGTCAGTGATGTCCTCATGTGCCAGCAGACACGCCTTGACATACTCCCGGATGCGTCCCTCGCCGAGCGACGGCACTCTCAGCGACCATATATCGTCACGGCTCCTGAGCAGGCGACCGGTGACAGTAGGTATCTCATCCTCTGGGAACAGCACATCGGCACCGAAGGCCTCAGCCTCTACGGTGAGGTCCATGATGACTGTCGCGGCAGCTGTAGGGTAATGCCCGGCGAGCCATCCGACGGCCTTGGCGTGCACACTGCCTGAGGTGACAGCCTCGCGGACAGTGTATCCGAGCTGCTCGATACCGGGATGAGTCATGATGGGAATTAATACGGGCGTGGTGCTTTCGAGTATGCTCTCACGCCATTTCTGCATGTTCATAGTAAATCAATGTGTGTTAAAGGTGGGCTCTATCAATCCCCACCGTTAAGTGGAATAATCATTATGGGCTGGTTTCTTGCATTCTCTTAGATTCTTCCCGGGGATAACATGCAGGCTGCATAGGTCACGCAGTCCGCTGCGCTTCCTCATCAACTTATATTCTCATCCTGTAGGATAATCCCAGAATCTGGCAAAGCGAATCTACCAGTACCCATCTTTAAGGTTAAGCTTTCATAGATATCTCCGGCCACCATCACCCCCGTTGGACATCAGCCGTGGCTGACGCGATGGGGCATACCATGTATCACAAAGGCATGGCCGGCACTATGCAAAGGTAGGAAAAATAATTAGAACAGACAAATTTTTCAGTCACGAAATTTACCGACAGGGCTGAAACAGTGGGTATTGTGCCCTGACAGATGCTCACGGGGAGCCTATCAGCTTCTGTGGCAGGACAACTCGGAAACATCACAACCGGCGCCATGATGCTCACGGGGAGCTTATCGGCTTCTGTGGCAGGGAGCGTGCGGGATATTCTCCATGCTAAGTGTCAGAATAGGAAAATTCCCCCTCATGTTAGGGAAAAACCTTTTGCATACTGCCCGGAAAGCTGTATCTTTGCTCTCGAAATAAAGAAACAACAGATTATAAACATAAAACAGATATACGATTATGAAAAAGGTTCTCTTCACATTAGCAATGATGCTGACAACGCTCACAGCAAGCGCGATGAGCTACAAGCAGGCCCGCGAGCAGGCTCTCTTCCTCACAGACAAGATGGCATACGAGCTTGACCTCACCGAGGAGCAGTACGAGGCTGCATACGAGGTAAACCTTGACTACCTCATGAGCATCACCACTGCCAGCGATGTATACTCTGACTACTGGACACGTCGCAACCTCGACCTCTCATATATCCTCTTCGACTGGCAGTACCGCACATTCTGCGGACTGGAGTATTTCTACCGCCCGATATACTGGGGAGCAGGCGTATGGCACTTCCGCATCTTCGGATACTATCCACACACCCACTTCTACTTCGGCCGCCCGGCATGTTTCTACTCATACCACGGAGCACACGCATGGCACATAAACGGCGGGCGCTCATGGTACAGGGACCGTCACTTCGCACGCCACGACTACGGCATGAGAGGCGGATGGGACCGAGGGGGATACCGCAAGATGTCGCAGGGATGGCACTCTAACGACGGCAACCACCGTGGCTTCGACCGCAACTCACGCCCACAAGGCTACCGTGACAATGGCAACCGCGGCTCAGTAGGCGGCAACCACGGGACAATAAGCCGCAACAACGGAGGATACGAGCGCAACAACGACGGCAATGTGCGCCGTGACAATGTCAGCGGACGGGGTAATCTCAACTCCACACGCAGGACATTCGATATGCCACGCGGCACAAGCTCAAGCAGCAACATAAGCGGCAGACGCACCTTCGGCGGACACACAGAGATGTCCCGGCCGAGCAGCACACGCCAGACAGTGACAGAAGGCTCGCGCAGTGAGAACAGGACATACACCCCGTCGCGCAGCTTCTCAGGCAACAACAGCAGCTCACAGACAACGACACGGCGCCCGTCGAACAGCTTCAACCGCACATTCGGCAACTCCTCGTCATCATCTTCAAGCCGCCCGTCGCGCAGCTTCTCGGGCAGCTCAAGCCGCAGCTCATCAAGCAGTATCTCTGGCGGAGGCTCGTCACGTAGCTTCTCTGGAGGCGGGTCATCATCACGCAGCGTATCAAGCGGAAGCAGCTCAAGCCGTAGCGGTGGACACTCAGGAGGCGGCAGCGGCCACTTCGGGGGAGGACACAGATAACCTCTCAACAGCTATATGACGCATGGCTGGAGTCTGTGACACGATGAAACACTCCACCAACACCGACCACACGACGACCACATAAATACCTATACAGGGGCAGACAACACGAGACGGTCACGACAAAAGAGACCGGGAATCTCGTAGTAGTCTGCCCCTATTCTCGTTGTTGGTGTATGGTGGAGGTGCCTGAAAGAGTTACGATGGATTTCTCTGACAGGCTGTATATAATCATTACTGTCCGGCTAACTGCTTAAAGACCTTGATATAGTGGTCTTTATCAATTATCCAGCACACACCCTTCTGGCAAAGAATCATGCCATTCCGGTCAATTTTATCCCGCCATACAGCATGACGGAAAAACAATTTACAAAGCAAGGAACATTTTGTTCACTGCCAAATGTCTATCTATCGTTTCTACTGAGTCTTTCGCCGTGTCGCGCATCTCCGAGGCTAAGTTTACGGACATGCTTTTCCATAGATTCTTCTATTGCCACATCGGCTGTCTGGTAATGCTATCGTTTCTCATACTGACGTTTTGCCAAACAGTTGTTCTTCTTTTTTTTATTGATTAACTCATTGTTTCTCATTCAATACTTATAGGCCGCTCATTCAGTGCTGATGATGGGCTCATCCAGTATCAATGGGCTGCCCATTCAGTACCTTTTGCGAGAGCGGGGCTAATGCGTTGAGCCTTAGCCCATTGTATGACGGATATATCGGCAGGCAGACTAATCGGACCATGGACACTCCTACCCTGTGGCGAGAGTACAGGCAGCGGCCGGTGGTCATGGCTCCGGAGTCCATGTGACACACACCGAAAAACACGAAAAGCATGCACAAAAATCGCAATTTTGTCCAATATTTGTATAAATATTGTTAATAATGGGGGGGGGTAATATTTGTTAAAATATTTGCCGTAAATTTGCACATGAAAAATAAATATTGTGGTGAATCGTATACACAAGACATGGTTCGCATGATATTTATCAGCAAAAAGAGAGAACTACTGATAGACGTTTGTTTGTGAAATTATGACTACACTACTGGCGTGCAGGCTGCCACAGCTATGCATGCGAGGACATGTTATATACCTATATATAATATGAATAGTGTAGGCATAATTTTTTCGTGTTTAAACACCACGGGCAGACAGGACGCTATCAGCAAAGGTATCTCAGCATAACGTATGACAATACAACACACACAGAAATTAATAATTTACACTGAACCAAACAAAAAGATAGTGATGAAAAAGAAGTACGAGAAACCTACATTAGTCGTAATCGCCATGGACAAGGAGATTATGAACCCTGAAGTAGGAAGCAATGGTTATGATGGCGAGAAAGCCCTCAGCAAGGGCAACAGCCACAACCTTTTCATGGAAGAAGAAGAAGAAACAGACGGCGAGAACAAGCAGAAATACAACTTGTGGAGCGAGGACTAATCAATAAACACATAATCATATTATGAAAAAGATTCTACCTATTATAGTCACAATGCTTGCCATAGCCGCAAACACTGTGGCACAGACAACGGTGTTTAATAGCCAATATAGCAAGATGCTTTTTTGGGAGACTAAGGAATACTACCGTATCCCAGCCATCCTCAATCAGAACGGGAAGCTGTGGGCATTTACCGATGACAGAACTAATGCAAATGGAGATATAGGCACGGGCAAGATAAAAATCATAGCAAAGACAAGTACTAACAATGGGAGCACATGGTCATCATCAACAACCATTGCCGATTACAGTAGCAGCGCAACCTCGGGATTTGACTATGCACATGGAGACGCTGCCGTAGTGTGCGACAGAGGCAATTCTAACAATATGCTCATGATGTGTGCGTCGGGTAGTATAGGGTATTGGGACTCAAAAGCATCTGCTCGTATAAGAGTTGGAAAATATATTAGCACGGACGGAGGAAACAACTGGACAGGTAAGGATGTGACAGATAACATTTACGACATATGGAGTTCGTCAACAACAAATAGCATTACAGGGCTATTCTTCTCCAGCGGCCGCATCTGCCAGAGTGCCATCATAAATACTGGCAGCTATTACCGTCTTTATGCTGCATTGTGTTCTAATGTTGGTAGCCTCGTGGTTTATTCTGATGACTTCGGCGAGACATGGAATGCCCTTGGAGGAGTAAACGCACTTCCTGTACCTAATGGTGACGAGGCAAAAATAGAGGAGCTGCCCAATGGAAACATTCTGATAAGTTCAAGAACGCGCAACCACAGCGGACGTTACTTCAATATCTACACATATACAGATAAAGAACAAGCAGTAGGTTCGTGGGGTACAGTCACAACTGCTTCTATTGGCTCAACTGATGACACTAACGGCGAGATACTTCTTGTGCCAGCAATGGCAAAGGACAGCAAAAAGCCTATGTATATAGCCTTGCAGTCTGTACCAACTGGTACAGCGAGGGAGAAAGTCTCAATCTATTGGAAGCCACTCAACTCAATAAGTGATATTGACTCGCCAAGTGATTTCGGTACAGGATGGTCAGAGACACCGTATCAGGTCACTTCTAAAACTTCTGCGTACTCGACTATGACTCTTGACAATAGTGGGAACGTAGCATTCATTTATGAGGACACATACCAAAGTAATGGAGCTTGCTACGATATCAAGTTCCAATCATTATCCTTGGAGACAATAACAACCGACGAATATACATATACAACAGCTTTAGATGAAGCTTCACATCGAACAGCTTTCCTCGATGGCTCAACGATACAAGACCCTTGGGTGGGAAAGGTTGTGACGCTGACAGCGAAGCTCGTCGACTCAAGTAATAACCCAAAATACTTCTACCTCCATAGTGCTGATATGGATCTTAAAGATGGTGCTGAACTGAGTCTTAAAGTGGAGGAAACAAAGCCTACAACTTTGGACTACAGCTATTACTGGGTCATATCACAGGACCCAGGCACACAGACATACTATCTGTCTTCATATAAAGGTGACGGATATATAGGCAAAGGTTACGGACGTGACTACAGTGTTGAAGATGAGAATGCAGATGGCGCATATAAAGAAAGAATACCAGTATGTACCGACGATTACCAAAAAGAGTTTGACATAACTGGATTTGTAAAAAAGGAAACACAAAGCGCAGATGCTGCTGTAGAAGTGGATGGATACGCCATAAAGTTCTCAAACGATGGAAACTTACGATACGTGGCTGTCAGCGAAAATGGAGCTATCAACTGGTTTGACCATACAGCTAAGGGAGAGCCATCAGACTATAATTCAACAATACTCTGGACCACAGACTTTGATATAAAGGTTGTCGGGGAAACAAAAACAGTCGACAATTATGGCTCATGGGGAAATCCTACCCACTTCGGCTTCCCTGTGAAGATGACACGTAGCGATAACGATAAGGCAGATATTACGAAAGAGGGCTATTACTATTACGCCACTCTCAAGCTGCCATTCGCCGTTGACCTAACATCTGCTGTTGATGCAAAAGGAATAAATTATGACCTGACAGTATTGAAGTGCGATGAGCCTAAGAACACTGTTGGCGAGGAAGTTATACTGTCAGATATCACATCAACTCTGAAAGACAACACCCTTCCACGTGAGACCCCTGTCATACTTAGAATGGGGAAAAGAGAGTATGCAGAATACAATGACACCCAGATAACCCTGTATCTCCAGCCTGCTCTCGCACAGAACATCATCACGACAACAGGATTGAAAGGTTCATTGGGCAAGAAGAAATTCACCGACGCCGAGTACGACCCTTCTACCAACGCCAACTTCTTCATCCTTGGCAAGAAGACTGACGGACGCGTGAAGTTCTATTACATGAGCAACCAGGTGCTCGCTGCCAACAAGGCATATTATGTTTATAACGGCACTACGTCAGCTAAATCACTCGTGTTCCGCTTCGACGACGACAACATCTCGACAGGTCTCTCTCTCCCTGAGACAATAGAGACAACCGGTGACGCCGTCATCTTCGACCTCTCGGGCCGCCGCGTCGCAGGAACAGCGAAGAAGGGTGTGTACATACGTAATGGCAAGAAATATATAGTAAAATAAAAAGAATTAGAATTTCAGTCTAATCATAATTTCACATAACAATTAGTAGTTTGGGGCTTCCATTTGTCGTGAGGACACGTGGAAGCTTATTTTTTATTAATACTTATTCCTGTCAAGTTATGGCATGGTTGTCGGGATTGACTACCGGACATGAATAATACCTGAAGGATTATCTGCCCACTGATGTATCACAGGTTTTAGATACAAGCATGACCGAAGCATCATTATTCTACTCTGCCACTGTTGTTTCGGAGACACAGCATGTCAATATGTAAACAACAGATGGAACAACACGACAGGTGTCGGCAAACAGAGCAAGAATATCTCTCTGTTTGCCGACACCTGTCGTTATCATATATAGCGGTTGCTACACGCTGATTCAGCCAATACCAGTCAAATTGGGTACTTGCCAACCTTATACTATCTCATTACTGTCTGTTGCTTTCATGAAGGTTCTCACAGAACATACACTCTGGCAAACAATGAGATTCCATTTCTCCTTACCAACCATACCAGCGTCTACACATCCACCACCATCAGCTCGTCGGCAAGGATGGTGTTAGGGAAGACCTGTTGTGCCTCGTCGAGAAGGACCTTCTCTTTCGGATAGCGTGAGCTGTAATGGCCGAGCATGAGGCGTGAGACATGGCTGTCCTTAGCCACCATAGCCGCCTGGCGTGCTGTAGAGTGGCAGTATTTCTCGGCGTTGGCTATGCCGTCCTCACCGTATGTCGCCTCATGGTAAAGGAGGTCGACACCATTGATGATGTTGGCGAGACTGGGCAGATAGGCGGTATCAGAACAGTAGGCATAGGCACGGGGCGCATCGGCAGGACGAACAAGACGGCTGTTGGGGATGACGGTCCCATCGTCCATGACCCAGTCATCGCCAGCCTTGATATTGTTTATCTGTGACAGCGGGATGTTATAGAAGTCAATCATATCGCGACGGATATGTGGCAGCGACGGCTTCTCGCGGAAGAGATAACCAGAACATGGAACACGATGCTTCAGCGGAATGGTCTCGACTGACAGGCTGCGGTCGTCGAAGACAGTGGCGTGGACTGTTGTGTCGACAGCATGGAAGATGACATCATAGCCAAGGTCGTGACAGAAGAGGCGTATCTGGCTGAACAGCATGGCCTCAAGCTCGGCAGGGGCGTAGACATGAAGGGGAGCTGTGCGGCCGAGCAGTCCGAAGGTTGATATCATGCCGATAAGCCCAAGACAGTGGTCGCCATGGATATGTGATATGAAGACTGCCTGTAGCTTTGTGAATGGTATGCGTGTGCGGCGCAGCTGCAGCTGTGTGCCCTCAGCACAGTCTATCATGAAGAGTTTGCCCCTTATCTCAACAACCTGGGAGGAAGGGAGATGGCGCATGGTGGGTGTGGCAGAGCCACAGCCGAGGATATGAATCTTGAATGGTTCCATAGAGTGGGTATGGTGAATGGTTCTTTTTCTTCGTGGAGAGGTCTGGGAGAGTAGGCTTCTTGGGGAAGGCTCGCCCAGGGAGTTGTCTCGCCCAGGGAGTTGTCTCGCTCAGTGGCTTATGGGCGGGAGCAAGTACAAGGGCGGAGCAGCTGAGGGGATGGTGAGCGTGTCATGCCCTACCCTATCGATGCTCAAGGTGGGGCATATCTGCAGCTACCCCTTAAGGAGGCTGGCAATATCAGAGGGTACGGTGATGTCTGTTGTCGGCAGGCTGTCCCATGAGAAGAGGCTGACAATATCGCGCGGGGCAACAGGCTCAGGACGTGGCAACAGTCCGGCGACATAGGCAAGGAATCCCACTATCTCCTCTGGAGAGAAACGCTGGCGCAAGGCTCCCATGTCGAGACTCCGGTCACGCTTCGACAACCGCTGTCCTGCCTCGTTACACAACAAAGGGATGTGGGCGTAGGATGGTGGCGTGAGACCGAGCAGGCGGAAGAGATACAGCTGCTGTGGGACAGAGAGCAGAAGGTCTCGCCCACGTACTACCTCTGTAATGCCCATGAGAGCATCGTCTACGACAACAGCGAGCTGATAGGCCCATGCTCCGTCGGCACGCCGCAGGATGAAGTCGCCACAATGACGGGAGAGATTGACCGTCTGCCGGCCATAATGGATATCAGAGAATGTGATGTCCTCGTCAGGGACGATGATGCGTGTCGCGCCAGGGCGGGCGAGGATTCTGTCAGCGGAGATATTACCCGGCCTGCATGTCCCCTTGTAGACAACTCTGCCATCAGACTCATGTGGAGCCTGTGTCGCCATTATATCGGCACGTGTGCAATAGCAGGGATATGTCAGATGCAAGGCTGCGAGGCGCTCGAGATAACGCTCGTAGATATCTCCCCTTGTGCTCTGCACATAGCGCTCGTCCCAGTCGAGTCCCAGCCATCTGAGGTCATCCTCTATCTGCAGGGCAAATTCCTCGCGCGAGCGCTGCCTGTCGATGTCCTCTATACGCAGCACGAACCGCCCGCCCTGCTTGCGTGCTGAGAGCCACGAGAGGAGAGCAGAGTAGATATTCCCGAGATGCATGCGCCCTGTCGGCGATGGTGCGAAACGTCCTGTCATATGTCCTGTCATATGTCCTGTCATACGTCCTGTGGTTATATATTTAGTTCTCGTCCTCTTTATATGCCCCGTCGACGGGGTTGCGCCTTATCTTCCAGCCCATGGCAGCATGGATGATGGACATGAGAGGCGAGAGATAGCAGAAGAAGCAGAAGGGAAGATAGGTCAGTGTGGCAACACCGAGGACAGTGGCCTGGGTCATACCACACGTGTTCCACGGTATGAGGACAGATGTCACAGTGGCACTGTCCTCACAAGAGCGGGAGAGAAGACGCGGCTCGTAGCCCTGGCGCTCATACTCATCCCGGAACATGTTGGCAGAGAGGATGATAGAGATATACTGGTCGCCCGTCATGAGATTCATGGCGATACCATTGAAGACTGTAGCCGAGACAAGTCCGACACGTGTCCTGACCATGCGCCGCGCTATGGCTTTAAGGAAGCTGCGGAGCATGCCGCAAGCTGTCAGGGCTCCACCGAAAATCATGGCCGAGAGAATAAGCCAGATGGTATCGAGCATGCCCGACATGCCACGTGTAGACACAAGACTGTCGAGCAGGGGGACACCTGTGCTGACAGAGGTGCTCGAGCTGAGGGTGAGCACAACGCCCTTGAAGAGCGATAGGGGTGTGGCCTCCTCAACACCTGCTATCTGGCAGAGTATGTCTGTCTGGAAGACAAGCGCCATGATGACAGCAAGCAGAGCCGAGGAGAAGAGGACTATCAGCGACGGCACCTTCTTATATATGAGGAAGGCTGTCACTAAGGGAACAAGGAGAAGCCAGGGACTTATATTGAATGTTCGCCCGAGAGCTCCGACAAACTCTGTCGTGTCAGCCTCCCTGCCGCTCCCCATCCAAAGGCCGGAGATAGAGAATATGGCAAGGGTGATGAAGACCGACGGCCCCGTGGTGAGCATCATATAGCGTATGTGGGTGAAGAGAGGCGTGCCGCTGGTTGATGACGCAAGAACCGTGGTATCACTGAGTGGAGACATCTTGTCGCCAAAATATGCACCGGAGATTATCGCGCCCGCTGTCCACCCGTCAGAGAAGCCAAGGGCACGCCCTATGCCAAGCAGGGCAAGACCTATGGTGGCAATCGTTGTCCACGACGAGCCGGTCATCAATGACACCACAGCACTTATGACACAGGCAGAGGCAAGGAAAACAGTGGGATGGATAATCTGCACTCCATAACAGATGAGAGTGGGGACAATACCGCTTATCATCCACGCCCCGGAAAGCATGCCTATGACAAGAAGGATATAGATGGAGACTGTCGTCTCGTGCACCTTGTTCTCGATGCTGTGCTCTATCTCACTCCATTTCACTCCACAGAATGCCATACCAAGGACGACACATACCGCCGTGGAAGTAAGAAGGGCTATCTGTGAGGGACCTGACAGGGCATCGCTTCCGAAGACAGATATTGTCACCGAGAGCATGATGACAAGTGTTATGAACGGGATGGAACTGAGCCATGCCGGCGGATTGGGTATGTTGGTATTGTTAATGCTCATGAGATGAATGACAGGGTGGATAAATATAAGATGATGTATTGTATATAATGGAGGCAGCCATGAATGGAGCCAAAGGTTGAGAGACATGGCCGTAGAGAGCTATCCAATGATGAATAATCGTGGCTACAGCCGTTTCGCAATGCAAAGGTAATGCTTTTTCTGTAAATAAAATGTAAAAAGGGAATACTAAATTTTGATATTACGTGAAGAATAACTAATTTTGCCACGTAATATGCATTCATGTATGGAATATTCATGGAGGCATCACTTGATGACTATAAGAGGAAAAGAAAGAAGAAAGAAAAAACATATAACAACTAAATAAATCAAAAACCTTCAAGAACGAAATGAAACAGTATCGTCTCATAGACAATATCCTTGGCTGGGTGACATTCATCATCGCCGCCTTCGTATATTGTTCTACCATCGAGCCGACAGCATCATTCTGGGACTGTCCAGAATTTATCACAACAGGCTACAAGCTTGAGGTGGGCCATCCACCGGGCGCGCCATTCTTCATGCTCACAGCAAACATCTTCTCACAGTTTGCGAGCGACCCGTCGAAAGTGGCGCTGATGGTCAACACAATGTCAGCTCTGCTCTCAGCCACATGTATCCTATTCCTCTTCTGGTCGATAACCCATCTGACGAGGAAGCTCTTAACAGAGAGTGGCGAGGATATACCGCTGAGGAAGGTCATAGCAATAGAGGCCAGCGGACTCGTCGGAGCCTTGATATACACATTCTCCGACACATTCTGGTTCTCAGCAGTGGAGGGCGAGGTGTATGCATACTCGTCAGCTTTCACAGCAGTAGTGTTCTGGCTCATACTGAAATGGGAGGACCATGCCGACGAGCCACACTCTGACCGTTGGCTTGTGCTGATAGCCTATATGACAGGCCTTTCCATAGGAGTCCACCTGCTGAACCTCCTCTGCATACCGGCTATCGTGCTGGTATATTATTACAAGAGATTCCCCAATGCCGACCTCAAGGGCTCGCTCATAGCCCTCGCGGTGTCATTCGTCATCATTGCCGGTGTGCTGTATGGCGTCGTGCCAGGTATCATAACTGTCGGCGGATGGTTCGAGCTGTTCTTCGTGAACACCCTCAACTGTCCGTTCAACACAGGCGTCATAATATATATCATAGTGCTTGTGGCCACTGTAATATGGGCCATACGCGAGAGCTACATACAGAAGAACAAGAAGCGCGAGAATATCTCCCTGCTTCTGTCCATAGCCCTCCTCGGCATACCATTCTACGGTTACGGATGGTCAGCAGCTGTGATAGGCATCGTGCTGCTCGCAGTGATGTGGTTCGTGCTGAGAATTAAGCGCGACGGCAAGGAGCTGATAACATCACGCCTAAAGAATACCACACTGCTCTGTCTGCTGATGCTCATGATAGGCTACTCGACATATGCTGTTATCGTCATCCGCTCATCGGCCAACCCTCCTATGGACCAGAACTCGCCAGAGGATATCTTCACCCTCGGGTCATACCTCAGCCGTGACCAGTATGGCGACCGTCCCCTGCTCTATGGCGAGGCATACACATCGCAGGTGGCTCTCAGCGTAGAGGGCAATATGTGCAAACCGGTGATGGAGAAAGGCGCCCCTGTCTACCAGCGTGTGGAGAAACACTCGCCCGACGAGCCTGACCGCTATTTCGTGGTGAGGACAAAAGACAAGTATGTCTACGCACAGAATATGTTCTTCCCCCGTATGCATGACTCAAGCAAGGCAAGAGACTACGAGTCATGGATGGGAGGCGTAGAGGGCAACACTGTACAGTATGACCGTTGCGGAGAGATTATCGACGTGAAGATACCGACATTCGCAGAGAACATACGCTTCTTCCTGTCATACCAGTGCAACTTCATGTACTGGAGATACTTCATGTGGAACTTTGCCGGACGACAGAACGACTGCCAGGGCAATGGCGAGCTGGAGCATGGCAACTGGATAACCGGCATACCATTCATAGACAACGCCATGCTTGGCGACCAGTCTCTTCTCCCTGACGACCTGAAGGAGAACAAGGGTCACAACGTCTTCTACTGTCTGCCCCTTATCCTCGGCCTCTTAGGCCTCTTCTGGCAGGCATTCCGTAACCAGAAAGGCATCCAGCAGTTCTGGGTTGTCTTCTTCCTGTTCTTCATGACAGGTCTAGCCATCGTCATTTATCTAAACCAGAACCCATCACAGCCCCGTGAGCGTGACTATGCCTATGCCGGCTCGTTCTACGCCTTCGCCATATGGTGTGGCATGGGTGTCGCTGCCATTATAAGCTTCCTTGAGGAGAAGCTTAAGCGCAGCTCTGTCATCATGTCGGCAGCCATAGGCCTCGTGTGCCTCCTCGTGCCGATACAGATGGCATCACAGACATGGGACGACCACGACCGTTCAGGAAGATACACATGCCGTGACTTCGGCCAGAACTACCTCATGTCGCTGCAGGAGAACAGCAACCCCATAATATTCACCAATGGCGACAATGACACATTCCCGCTATGGTATAACCAGGATGTGGAGGGCGTAGGGACCAACGCACGTGTATGTAACCTCTCGTACCTCGCTACCGACTGGTATATAGACCAGATGGTGCGTCCGGCATACGACTCCCCGTCGCTGCCTATAACATGGTCAAGACTCGAGTATTGTGCTGGCACAAACGAGTATGTCACAGTAGAGCCGGAAGTGAAGGAAGAGCTGAAAGCCTTCTATGCAGAGAACCCAGAGGAGGCCAAGAAGCTATACGGCGATAACCCGTTCGAGCTGAAGAACGTGCTGAAATACTGGGTGCGTGAGGGAAAAGACTCAGAAGGCACACACATCATACCTACCGACACACTATACCTCTCTATTGACAAGGAGGCTGTGAAGCGCAGCGGCATGATGATGGCCAGCGACTCTATCCCTGATCACATGGTTATCTCGCTTAAAGGTAAGAGAGCACTCTACAAGAACGACCTCATGCTCCTTGAGATGCTCGCTAATGCCAACTGGACACGTCCGCTCTATGTCGCACTCACCGTGGGAGAGGAGAACTACATGAACCTTGGCGACAACTTCGTGCAGGAAGGCCTTGTGAACCGCATCACACCGTTCACGACAAACACAGCAGGAGCAAAGAACTTCGACACTGAGCGCACATACCAGAACGTCATGTCACGCTTCAAGTTCGGCGGACTGGACAAGAAGGGGCTGTATCTTGACGAGACTGTACGCCGCATGTGCATGACCCACAAGCGTCTCTTCATCTCGCTTGCCACCCACCTCATTCAAGAGGGCAAGGACGACAAGGCAAAGAAAGTGTTGACGTATATGAACAAAGTCATGCCTGCATACAATGTGCCTAACGACATCCTTGCTGGCGGCGTAGAGCTCGCACGCTGCTACACACTCCTCGGCATGAAGAAGGAGGCGGCACAGGCAATCAAGGATATGTGGAAATCATCCATGCAGTATATGCGCTGGTATCTCTCGCTTAGCCAGAACCGCTTCATGCAGTCACAGCAAGAATGCATCAACAACTTATACTACATGAACAGCATATACGAGATAGCAGAGCTCTTGGATCAGAACCTCGGCAAACAATACGCAAAAGAGCTGTCAATGCTCATAGCAGCATATCAGCAAAAAGGCGGACAGCTGCCCGAGATGTAATATACACGAACAATACCGAACAGGACAGAAGACACTCAACAAAAGAAAAAGGCGTCTTCTATCCTGTTCGCTGTTATTGGCAGGCATAGAAGTAAAAGGAAAGTACAACCACACCACCCCCTTAAAGAAAAACCATGTTTATAGAGCAACCCTCAAAGTGGCTGCGTTGGCTTTACCCCAAGGCACTGTGGCGCATGGACGAGAACGAGCACTCCGTTTACCTCACATTCGACGACGGCCCGATACCAGAGTCAACACCATTCATACTGAAAACCCTACGTGAGTTTGATATAAAGGCTACCTTCTTTGTCGTAGGAGATAATGTGAGGAAATATCCAGAACTATATAAACAGATTGTGGACGAGGGGCACGGCATAGGTAACCACACCTTCAACCATCTCGGGAGCGCACGCCACAGCATAAGGACTTATGAGAAGAATGTCGCAAAATGTGACGAGCTGATACACTCCGACCTCTTCCGCCCACCTCACGGATGGATGAGACCGACCCAGTACCACAGATTCAAGCACAAATACCGCATCGTGATGTGGGACCTCGTCACACGTGACTACTCTAAGCTCTTGTCTCCATACGATGTCGTGCGGAATGTCCATAACTACACACGCAACGGCTCGATAATCACATTCCATGACTCATTGAAATCTATCGACAAACTATACTTTGCCCTCCCTGCATCACTTAGATTCCTGAAGTCAGAGGGATATGAGTTCAAGCTCTTCAAATAAAACTACCGTTTGGCTATGCATTCCTCTTTTTCTCTGAAGTTATATGCTGTACTATACCCTTCGTTGAGTAGCGGCTGCACTCGGTATGGGCAGAGACCGTCCTGAACAATCCCGGGCTGCACTCACCCACCCGTAGAGATTCATAAAAGAGGGAGAGCTTATAGAGAAAAACTAACCAACAATAAAACCCAAACCATAACTGAAATCTATGAAAAGAATCCTAACACTTATCGTCCTCATCTCATCCTTGTCTGGAGCGTCATACTCACAGACCCGTATGGGATATGCATACAACGGTGTGCCATTCACAAATGTGAAAGTCAGCCCTGAATCATTCTGGGGACAACGTCTTCAGGCAGCACGCGAGGTGACCGTTCCGCTTGCTTTCAGCAAATGTGAGAGCGAACACCGATACAAGAATTTCTCCATGGCGGCATACACGCTTGCCCACCCAGGCCACCCAGGACTGTCAACACCAGAATGGGATGTAAGCAAGTTCATGGGATTCTCTTTCGACGACACTGACGTGTACAAGACAATAGAGGGTGCGAGCTATCTGCTGCAGACATTCCCAGACAAGAAGATGGAGGCATATATCGACAGCATTCTCGATATAGTCAGAGCAGCCCAGGAGCCTGACGGATACCTGTATACAGCACGCACCATCAACCCCGCTCACCCTCACGGCTGGGCAGGGGCAAAAAGATGGGAGAAGACTGAGATCCTAAGCCACGAGCTTTACAATTTGGGACATCTGACCGATGCCGCATGCGCACACTATCAGGCAACAGGAAGCCGCAAGATGCTCGACATAGCATGCAGATATGCCGACTGTGTCATACGCGCCATCGGGCCAGAGGCTGACAAGCTGCATATCGTGCCAGGCCACCAGATAGCCGAGATGGCACTGGCAAGACTGTACATCATCACCGGGGAGAAGAGATACCTCGACGAGGCCAAATATCTGCTCGACGCACGCGGAAGGACACCATACCGCAACCTATACTCTCAGAGCGACAAGCCTGTGACGGAGCAGACAGAGGCATGGGGACACGCCGTCAGAGCAGGATACATGTACTCTGGCATGGCTGATGTGGCAGCACTGACGGGAGACTCTGCTTATATTAACGCCATCGATAAGATATGGGAGAATATTGTGTCAAGGAAGTATTACATCACAGGAGGTGTCGGCGCACGCCACGCTGGCGAGGCATACGGAGCAGACTATGAGCTCCCTAACAAGACTGCCTATAACGAGACATGCGCCGCGATATCAATAGTCTATTTCGCACAGCGCATGTTCCAGTTCCGTGGCGACGCCAAGTATATCGACTGTCTCGAGCGCACTCTGTACAATGGTGTCATATCAGGCATGAGTGTTGACGGAGGACGTTTCTTCTACCCCAACCCTCTTTCCTCAGACGGGAAGTACCGGTTCAATGCCGACGGCAACACAACGCGACAGCCTTGGTTCGGCTGTGCCTGCTGCCCGAGCAATCTGTGCCGCTTCATACCATCACTGCCAGGATACATGTACGCCACAGACAACAGCTCAGTCTATGTCAACCTCTTCGCCGACAACGAGGCTCAGATGACTGTCAACGGCAAGAGCGTGACGCTCAAGCAGACAACAAAATACCCATGGGACGGAGACATATCCATAAAGGTGAAGCAGAACAAGGCAGGACGCTTCGCTATGAAGATACGCATCCCTGGATGGGCAAGAGGTGAGGCCGTCCCATCATCTCTCTACTCTTTCACAGACAAGAGTGTGAAGGGCGGATTCAGAGTGACCGTCGTTGAAGGGAAGAAAGAAATCGACGTCACGACGGCTGGGATAAATAAGGGTTACCTTACGGTAGACCGCAAATGGAAAAAGGGTGACGAGGTGAGGATACATTTCGACATGCCTGTCAGAGAGATTGTTGCCGACAGCCATGTCATGGCAGACCGTGGACGCGTGGCCATACAGCGCGGTCCGTTGGTCTATTGTGCTGAGACAGCAGACAACAAGGGACATGATGTCCTGCACACCGTAATGCCTAAGAATGCTACATTCAGCATCGTCGACAACTATAGAATTGAGAATACCGAGTCAGGAGCAGGAGCGTTCAGTGTGACTGCACTCACCGTCCCCACACAGACAATAGAGACAACGGCTGACGGGAAATGGAAGCTTAGCGATGTCAAGCTGACAATGATTCCATATTACGCATGGAACCACCGTGGCACAACACGCATGTGTGTATGGATGCCTCAGACTGCCGATATGCTCGACGAATAATCCCTCATACACGGCCATGGCAGGCACTATCCACCTATAGAGGAGCCCACCACCGTCACGGGAAACACGACAAGGATAATAACCAATAAAGAAGGTGCACCACATGGGTACATTTATACCCTTATGGTGCACCTTCTTTATTATGTTATTGTTCGTCACACAACATTCTGCCTTCTAAATCTTCCGTCTCGCCTCCATACTGTCATTGTGTGGCTATGACAGCCCATCAGCTCAATGTCCCAACAGACACAGCGTCAGCGCTTACGGGGCATGGCATGGCTTCTATGGCCGATATGGCATTATGCCTTCAGAGAGGGATGAGGCATCTGGAGAGAGATGAGGCGTCCGGAGAGAGATGAGGCATCAGTTGTTTGCGAAGACAAGATGTCCGTCCTTGGCGTCCACACGTATAGGATGAGTATTCATAAGGCTTCCTCCAAGCAGCTCTCTCGACAGCTCGTTGAGCAGCAGATGCTGTATGGCACGCTTTACGGGACGGGCTCCGAAGTCAGGGTCATATCCCTCATGTGCAAGGACGTCTATGGCAGCGTCAGAAACCTCAAGCTTGAAGTCCTGTGCGGCAAGCATCTTCACGACTTTCTCCACCTGCAGACGTACGACACTGGCAATCTCCGTCTCGGAGAGCTTATGGAAATCGATTATCTCGTCAATACGGTTGAGGAACTCCGGACGCATAATGGCATGTAGCTGCTCACGCTTTGCGTTTGATGTCATTATGATGATGGTGTTCTTGAAGTTGACGGTACGGCCTTTGTTGTCGGTCAGTCTGCCATCGTCAAGCACTTGGAGCAGAATATTGAAGACATCAGGATGTGCCTTCTCTATCTCGTCGAACAAGACCACGGAGTAAGGTTTCCGTCTCACAGCCTCAGTCAGTTGTCCGCCCTCATCATACCCGACATATCCCGGAGGCGCGCCAATGAGGCGTGAGACGCTATATTTCTCCTGATACTCAGACATATCGATACGTGTCATCATCGTCTCATCGTTGAACAGATAGTCAGCCAATGCCTTGGCGAGCTCTGTCTTACCCACACCCGTAGTGCCGAGGAAAATGAATGAGGCGATAGGACGCTTCGGGTCCTGAAGCCCTGCACGCGAGCGGCGCACAGCATCAGAAACAGCCCCGATGGCCTCATCCTGCCCTATGACACGGCGGTGCAGCTCCTCCTCAAGGTGCAGGAGCTTGTCACGCTCGCTCTGCATCATGCGTGCCACAGGGATTCCTGTCCAGCGTGCCACAACCTCAGCGATATCATCGGCAGTCACCTCCTCACGCACGAGAGCGTCAGCACTTTTATTCCCAGCGCCAGAATTAGCAGCGCGGTGGGCCTGTAGGTCGCGGTGAGCCTTTTCTATATCATTCTCAAGAGCCTTAATGCGGCCGTAGCGTATCTCCGCCACACGCTCATAGTCGCCCTCACGCTCAGCACGCTCAGCCTCAAACTTCAGCTGCTCCATTAGCTCTTTCTGCTGCTGTATCTTGTTTATCAACAAGCGCTCCCCTTCCCACGACTCACGGAAATCCTTCTCCTTTCTCCTCAGCGTCTCTATGTCACGGTCGAGCACAGCGAGCTTCTCCTTATCATCCTCACGCTTTATGGCCTCACGCTCTATCTCCAGCTGTGCGAGCCGGCGTGTTATCTCGTCGAGCTCCTCGGGGACAGAGTCACGTTCCATGCGCAGTTTTGCGGCAGCCTCATCCATGAGGTCTATGGCCTTGTCAGGGAGGAAACGCTCTGATATATAACGCTCTGACAGCTGTACAGCCGCTATGCAGGCATCGTCCTGAATACGCACCTTGTGATGGTTCTCGTATCTCTCCTTCAGTCCGCGCAGGATGGATATGGCAGAGAGCTCGTCAGGCTCGTCGACCATAACGGTCTGGAAACGCCGCTCGAGCGCCTTGTCCTTCTCGAAGTATTTCTGGTATTCGTTCAGTGTTGTCGCTCCTATGGCTCTCAGTTCTCCTCGTGCCAGAGCCGGTTTGAGAATATTTGCCGCGTCCATCGCGCCTTCCGAGGCTCCCGCACCGACCAGTGTGTGTATCTCGTCGATGAACAGGATTATCTCGCCATTTGACTGCACGACCTCGTTGATGACTCCTTTCAGCCTTTCCTCAAACTCGCCCTTATATTTCGCTCCAGCCACGAGAGCGCCCATATCGAGGGTATAGAGCATCTTACGCTTTAGGTTCTCCGGGACATCGCCCCTTACGATACGCTGTGCGAGGCCCTCGACGATAGCAGTCTTTCCCGTACCCGGCTCGCCTATGAGTATAGGGTTGTTCTTCGTTCTGCGCGATAGAATCTGCAGCACACGCCTTATCTCCTCATCCCTTCCGATGACAGGATCGAGCTTGCCGTTCCTGGCGTCCTCCACAAGATTCTTCGCGTATCGTGGCAGATGCTGCAGCTGCTGCCCGCCACGGTTCTGGTTGTTTTGTGTGTAGTTGTTCATATTCATAATCTCCTTTCTTGATTTCTCAGTTTTCCACATTCTCCCCACGAAACACTGAATGTCTGGAGAGATTCCTGACCATAGGGCTTCAAACGATATGCCTCAAACAGCGGAAGTGACATTCTGACGTGATGAAGCGACAAAAAGTCAGAAGTCGAGAAGCATGTTGGATGTACACATCTATTACCCCTGAAAAAGTTCAAGAGAGGGAGAGGAATCAAAATTTCTTTTTTAGAGAAAACAAGAACTTAGAACACAGAGGAAAAACAACGTGACAAAACAATGCTCGAGGAATGCCTACAAGAAAAAAACATCTAGCATAATTTATTGTCATATATATACAATAAAAATAGAGATAGAACGTTATATAAATAACATATTCGGACATAACATGTTACAACAGGACTTGAAGACTTCACCATTCAATCCGGAACCTGTAGAATCCGAAAAATACCACAAAGACAATAATTACAGAGATGTACCTAAGTAATAATCCTTAACCATACCCAACCACAGAAAAATATTATTACATATCATGCAAAAGAAGGAAAAATTAGATATATCTATATTTCCATTTGAATCATCCAACCAAATATTTGAATAAGCCTATGAATAATGAAAAAGAAAAGAACGTTGCGGACGTTTTAGATATAAGTTCAATATTCCAATTAGTTAGGGAGAAAAAGGGTTTATACCTAAAAGTACTTCCAGTTGTCTTCACGTTATCATGTATATGGATATTTCCACAACCACGTTTTTACACATGTGAGCTGGTTCTAGCTCCAGAAGGAGGAGAGAATCCAATAAATGGAATAGCATCAGTAGCATCAAGTTTCGGAGTAGACTTCGGGACATCCCCAGCCGATGCGATATATCCATCACTCTATCCAGACTTGTTCGAATCACCAGAGTTCATCGTAGGATTATTTAATATTAACATAAAAACTTATGACGGGAATATAAAATGTAACTATTACTCATATTTAAACAAACACCAAAAGAAGAATCCCATTACACAACCACTTAAAAGCCTCAAATCTCACATAGTCAATATTTTCAAAGAGAAAAAACAAGCAAGTAAGAAAGATAACACATTTAACCCATTTAACCTGACAGAGCAAGAATTCAATACTGCAGAAGAAATCAAATCGAATGTCAAATGCAGTGTTGACAAAAAAACAGATGTAATATCCATATCTGTTAAGGACCAAGACCGTCTTGTATGCGCTTTGTTAGCTGACTCAATAAGAGAACGTCTTCAGAAATTCATTATAGAATACCGGACAAGTAAAGCTCGTCAAGACGTGATATACTATAAGCATCTCACAGACAGTGCAAAAAAAGCATATGAAAAGGCTGTACACAAATTTGCAGCATATAGTGACGGGCACCGTAATATAGTAATGCAAACTTATAAGGAAGAAAGCCAACGCCTACAAAACGAAATTAACATAAATTTGAATACATATAATACACTAGCTGCACAGTTAGCTTTAGCACGTGCTAAAGTCCAAGAGAAGACACCATCTTTCACAACATTAAAATCGGCTACTGTACCACAAAGGCCATCGGGTCCTAAACGTTTAGCTTTTGTTTTAGGATTTCTATTACTGGCATCAATAATAGTTACAATTTATATTGTAAAGGATTTGATAATTGGAAAAGAACAGAAATGAAAGTTGACCTCAAAGCATTGAGAACAATACCAATGTTGATGATGGTGATATTCGCATTATACATATCAGTATCGTTCAACAGCGTGGGTATCCAAGCAGCATCCTATATATTGTTAGGGCTCACACTAATATCATTTGCTTTTTCCGCAATCTTAATTATCCGGAATGACAATATACCCATATTGTCTATGGCCGTTCTATCCTTGATGATGCTAATAGAGGTTATTAGCATTCTTACTTCTATGGAGTGGAAGGACTGGCTATACTACACATTATCATTACTGTTGCTTACGTTCTTATTTCACTATTACAAACACGACCTCACCCCATTAATATCGGGAGCGGCTATAGGTTTTTCGATTGCCGTATACATGCAATTCTATCAATGTATAGCCCATCCAGAAATGTGGATGCTTGGGACAGACAGGACGAATGCAGGCTATATATTAGGTGGCAATTACAATTCTATTGGGCCTCGTATTTTATGTGCTTTATTAACATGTCTTTTATGTCTTAGGATAAGCCGTAAATGGTTTATTAACTTAATTCCTCTATGTATATGCAGTCTGTTAATACTCTTCATGATACAATCCATGACATCTGTGACATGTATAATTCTGTTCTTAGTACTATGTATTATCCCAAATACAAGAATTCAACACGCTCTAATTACATTGATTATCTTTGCAACCATCCTTTTCGAATTTTTTGTATGTTTACAAGGCAAAGGGTTTGAAAACAACGAGATTGCTCGTTGGTTCATAATTGACATACTGGGGAAGGACATGACATTTACACACAGGACAGACATGTGGGATTCTGCATTACAAGCGATTTATGCTTCCCCCTTGTATGGATATGGTAATCCAACAGAACAATGGTTCTATTCAAAAATGTCATCATTCGCTTATGGTCCACACAACTTTTTTCTTGGTGTCATGATAAACGGGGGCATACTAGCAGTTATGCTTTTCGGAATTATCATAATTATTTCGTTAACGAGGATATATAAGATGAATTCAAGATTCTCAAATGTAGTTTATGCCTCAATATCGACTCTTGCTATAATGATGCTTATGGAATATTATCCTTTTCAATTTCCTATATTCCTTTTAACTATAGCCTACTATTATCGTTATTTTGAATTAACGACAGCAAAACAACATTTACAATGACAGATACAAACAAAGTGATAGTAAACACACTATCACAGAACTTGCGAACGATATTAAATATACTTATATCTTTATACACAACAAGGCTTGTCCTAAAAGCAATTGGAGAAGAAAGCTATGGAATTTTCATGCTTATTGCTGGTATTACATCATTTTTGGGATATATTACAAACTCTATGATTATAACGACCCAAAGACACCTCTCCTTCTCATTTGGACAAGATGATGCGCCCCGTGCTAAAACTATATTTCAGAACAGCTGCATACTACATATAGTCTTAGGTGGTATTTTTGTCGTGACATTTGTAACATTGGCCCCAATTCTATTTGACATGCATTTTTTGAATATAAAAGAACACATGCTAGCTGAAGCAAAAAATGTATATTACATGGTTACATTATCTGTTTTTTTTACTTTCCTTACGGCACCTTATCGTGCAGCTTTCACCGCACATGAAAACATTATTTACATTTCGATAATAGACGTCTTTGACGGATTGATAAAACTATCTTTAATCTCTATGTTATTCATAATAGAGAACAATAGGCTAACAGTTTATGCAGGCATTATTTCTTTTGTAATGCTAATCAATTATTTGGCATTAGCTATATACGGCAAATCAAAATATCCAGAAATGTGCATAATTCCTAGTCTCAAATGCTATAGTTACGGTGTTATGAAAGATCTTGTAAGTTTCGCTACATTCACATTGTACGGAACCGTATGCATCTTCGTTCGGTCACAGGGAATCGCAGTCGTTTTAAATAAAATATTCAATATAACTGTTAATGCTGCCTATGGCATTGCGAATCAGGTCTTCGGTTCCGTCCAGTTTCTATCGCAAGCAATATTGAACGCAATATCTCCACAAATTATAAAATCAGAAGGAGCCGGAAACCGCAAAAGAATGCTTTACCTATCAGAACAAGCCTGCAAATATTGCTTTTTATCGTTAGCATGTTTCTCAATTCCACTGATTTTTGAGATGGAGAATGTATTAAGTATATGGCTTGGCACAACCCCTAAATACTCTGCATTCTTCTGCAAATTATTTCTCATAGCCGCTTTGTGTGACCAACTCACAATAGGCTTTAACGTTGCGAAACAAGCCCTGGGAGACATTAAGACCTACACCGTTGTTATATATTCTATAAAAATTCTGACTTTACCCGTCATTTGGATATTACTTCTTTTAGGCATCGACTTAAGAGTAAGTATGTCTGCGTTCGTGGCACTTGAGCTTGTCGCTGCTTTATGCAGAATTCCATTCATGGCGAAGGCGGCTAATATCACAATAGGATCATACTCACATAACGTGCTATTTAAAATACTACCGCCTTTATTTTCTTTATTAGCATGCGGGTTCATTATGAATACAACTCCTTTTTTTAGCTATAGATTTGTACTGTCAGAAGCCCTTGGCATTATTATTGGAGGGCTAACCACATGGGTATTCTGCTTGAGCAAAGAAGAAAAAAACCATGTAAAGAACAACATTATTGGAAAGGCCGTATTTTATATAGGAAAAAAGTGAACCAATATTTTGCCGTGAATATAGAAATGGAAGAAATGAATAAAAATAGGATACTACACATAATGATGGAAAGTCCCTTCCTTGAAGGAATGGGTTACCAAGAGAACATACTAACTCGAAAGCATAAGCAGTTAGGATTTAGGGTTTTTGTGGTGAGCTGCAAGGGCAAATTACAAATACCAGAAAGTGATATGGTCTATACAAATCAAGACAACGTCAGTGTTGAGTACTTAGAAAACAATCAATCTGCTCTTAGAAAAATACCGTTCATCGTAGGTTGGACTCGCTCCGTAATTGGCCTTAAAGATGCAATAGAAAGGATATCTCCAGATGTGATATTTATACATGGCATATGCAAATACGATAACATAGATGTTATTCGCTACTGTAGGCATAATCCCCATGTAAGACTTTACGCTGACAATCATAGTGACTATTACAATACTCCAGTTAAGACGATAAAGCAAAAAAGTTTCAGATATGGAGTAGGAAGATATATCGGCAGCAAACTGAACAAATATGCATCAAAAATATGGGGAGTAACTCCCTGGAGAGTTGATTACATGAGGGCCGTTTACGGCATTAAGGACTACAAGTCCGATTTGCTAATAATGGGTGGCGATGAAAGTTTCATAAACTGGGAGAAGAGAAAAGAAACGCGTCAAACAATCAGATCTAGAATAAATGTACCAGAGGATGCTTTTGTGGTTATAACAGGTGGAAAAATAGATATGGCTAAAAATGTCCATATGCTTGTTGATGCAGTAAAAAACACAAACAAGAAACTCAAGGTGTTCCTTTTGCTAATAGGAACTTTTGAGGAAAAAATTGAAGAATACTGCATGCAAGGCGATATCTCCCAAATTAGAAATATAGGGTGGCTTAAACCATCTGAGATATATGAATATTGCCTGGCATCTGACCTTGCATGTTTTCCAGGAACTCATTCCGTATTATGGGAACAAGTTTGCGCCTGCGGTTTGCCCGCCATATTCAAAGACTGGCAAGGTGGTGTTAGCCATCTTGATGTCGGGGGCAACTGTATACTGTTAAAAAAAGTAAACACCGAAGAAATAAGGAAAAATATAGAAAATATTTTATTAAGTCCTGAGTTATATAATAAAATGTACGAGATTGCCTCAACAAAAGCGCGTGACACTTTCTCGTATATCAATATAGCAAAGAAATCAATAGAATACGAATTGAATTTTCAGTCAAGCAATGAGCAATATTAGAATATGTGTGATTGGATTAGGGTATGTAGGTTTACCCTTATCAAGACTCTTTTCAACAAAATATAAAACCATAGGGTACGATCAGAATCAGGAACGTGTAGAAGAACTAACTAGTGGACATGATTCGACATTAGAGGTTTCAGATGAGCAGCTAAACGAGGCCATGAGAACATATGGTCTGGTATTTACAACGGATATCAAACAAATAATGTCATGTAACTTCTATATAGTTGCTGTGCCCACGCCTGTTGACAAGAACAACCGTCCTGATCTTAACCCTTTGCTAAGTGCCAGCAAAACAGTTGGCAATGTCATATCAAAAGGAGATATTGTAGTATACGAGTCAACCGTATATCCAGGCGTGACAGAAGAGGAATGCATCCCTATTGTAGAGAATGTATCGGGATTGAAATTGAACGAAGACTTCTATGCTGGTTACTCTCCAGAACGAATTAATCCAGGTGACAAGCTCCATACGGTTGAGAAGATAAAAAAAGTGACATCAGGAAGCACAAAAGAAGCAGCAGACATTATAGACAGAGTGTATTGTTCTGTTTTGCTTAATGGTACACATAAGGCTCCGTCTATAAAAGTAGCAGAAGCGTCAAAAATAATAGAAAATGCCCAAAGGGATGTAAATATTGCCTTTATGAACGAATTGGCAAAGATTTTCAATGCTATGGGCATAGACACAAGAGATGTAATAGACGCAGCATCATCCAAATGGAATTTCATACATTTACTACCAGGATTAGTAGGAGGACACTGTATTAGTGTAGATCCTTATTATCTGATTCAGAAAGCACAAGTTTATGGAGTGCTTCCGAGGATTATGTCATCTGCAAGACGCCTCAATGATGGTATGGGAGCCTATGTTGCAGAGCAAACAATAAAATTGATGAACAAGAAAGGAATAGTTATAAAGGATGCACATGTATTAATTCTAGGCATAACATTCAAAGAGAATTGTCCAGACATTCGGAATACAAAGGTTATAGACATATATCACACACTACAGGAATACACAAATAACATAACAGTGTATGATATGTGGGCTAATGCTGACAAAATAAAGAAAGAACACGATATCACTATTACAAATACAATAACGAAAGAAATGTATGGCAAGTACAATGCTGTTATTCTATGTGTTGCTCACAACGAATTCGCAAATATTGATGTAAGAAAATTTCTCGCTTACGGTAAAGGCATTGTCTATGATGTCAAAGGTTTTCTTGATAGAGACTTAATTGACGGTAGACTATAAGAGGGGGCTTTTTTCGCCATCTTTGCTCTTGCCAGTTTAGTCAAGGGGATTGCGATATTGTTCTTCACTCATTAGTCTTATTCCCATCTTCTGTTCTGAATCAGGCGGAACATTATGTGTCAAGAGGAAAAATCACAGAAGAGTATCTAGTGACATAACAATGCATCCACATTGTCACTTATTCAAATGGGACATAAGCAATTAGCATGAATCGCGAACACGAGAAGACGAGCATGTGATATTATTTGATAAAAAACACATTCATGAATATGGAAATTGCAGTAATCATGACTTGCTTTAATAGATGCCAGAAGACTATAAGATGCCTTAACAGTCTGTATGAAGCAAGGGATAGATACAACACCACACACAACGACGAACTGCATATCACAGTATTTGTGACTGACGATTCATGCACAGATGGCACTCGTGAAGAGGTACTCCTAAGATTCAAGAAAGAGGATATACATATAATATCAGGAGACGGTCATTGCTATTGGGCTGGTGGCATGTTGATGGCATGGAAGAAAGCGCTAACAGATAATGAACACTGGCATTTTTTCTTACTTCTAAACGATGACACATATGTTTGGTCTGTTGTATTTGACAAGCTTTTAGAAACTCACAAATACAGTTTAGCCACATATGGAACACCTGGAATATATTCTGGCATCACGTGTGATAAATACAGAAATAATATCATAACATATGGAGGAGATGTATTCCTTAGCAAGGCCAAGGCAAAATGGCGTAGGGTAAAGCCGACAGGTATCCCACAGGAGGTAGATCAAGCAAATGCAAATATTTTATTAATTGACTCTTCTGTTGTTAAAAAAATTGGGATTTTCCACAAAGGCTATATTCATGGGTGTGCAGATTACGATTATACTATTCAGGCCAAACGACATGGTGTCCCTGTATTAGTGACAGCCGAGATTTGTGGATTCTGCGAATATGACCATTTATCCGATGGTGAAGTTCTAAAAAGACTCAGAACCATGTCATTAAAGGAACGTAGACAATACCTTAATTCACCTACACACTCGGACAATGATTACTTGCTATTCGTAAAAAGAAACATTCCGAGAAAATACTACATAAGTTATGTTATGCGCAAGTTAAGGCTATACTTTCCATGGTTATACTTGTACCTATGCAAAGTAAGAAGAGTGGATGGATATTAATATAAAGCATGTTAGCTTCAATGTAAGATTGTCATTATTCATTAAAAAGCATGATACAGATGAAGAAAATAAGCATTATCATACCCACATATAAACCTCAGGCATATATTTGGGAATGCTTGGATTCAATTTCAAGGCAAAAAGCAGTGGATTTTAGTTTTGAGACTATTATTATACTCAACGGGCCATTAGAGCCCTATCACTCACAGCTTGAAACCTATATTTTATCTCATCCGAAACTAAATGCCATTCTATACTACAATAAAGAAAGGGGTGTTAGTGCTGCAAGGAATGTAGGTATAGCAATCTCATCAGGTGAGTATATTACTTTTGTTGATGATGATGATTTCATTTCAGAATCATATCTACACGGAATGCTAGAACAGGCAGCTCCAGACTGTATAGTCATGGCACATCCTATAGCATTCAACAGCATAACCAAACAAGTTCTTCCTTATAGAATCACTAAAGAATACGAAAGGACTGTCAAACGAGGGAGTATCCCCGCATTATCAGTTCGTTGTATATACAGTGGAGTTTGGATGAAACTTTTCCCAAGAAAAATAATCGATTGGTGCGTTTTTGATACAACCCTAACAAACTCAGAGGACTCCTTGTTTGTGTTCGAAATATCAAGAAAATTCAAAATGATAAGATGTGCACCTCCCAATGCAATCTATTACAGACGCGTAAGAAAGAATAGCGCAATCAATATATCAATAAAAAGAAAAGTAAAGAATGCGATGGTTATGATATTAAAATACACAAGGGTATATACTAATGCACCTTCTGATTACAACTTCTTTTTTTATATTACAAGAATATTGGGAACAATAAAGGGGGTTATAGTTAAAAACAATTACTAAATGAGCATAAAACATTCTTGTACAGTATCAATAATAATGCCTGTATATAATGGTGAGCAATTCATCTCTGAAGCAATTAATTCTGTACGACAACAGACATACACTGATTGGGAATTAATTATTGTTGATGATGGCAGCACAGACATGTCGTGTAATATTATTATGGAATTTGTACATTCCGACGACAGGATAAAGTTACATCATAATCCATCACCATGCGGCATGCCCTCCGTCCCTCGAAATATAGGAATAGACAAAGCACACGGTAGATACATTGCTTTTTTGGATGCTGACGACATGTGGCTGAATCACAAATTAGAAGAACAACTCAAGCTGTTCGATAATGATAAGACTGCAATTGTATTCTCCTTTTATGAGAAGATTGACGTTAATGGATATCGTAATAATAGAATTGTGTATTCTCCGCAACAAATAACTTATAATAAGATGCTTCATTCTAATTATATTGGGAACTTAACCGGAATCTATGATGTAGCCAAGATTGGCAAAGTGCATTTTATGGATATTCATCACGAAGATTATGTTTTTTGGATGAATATTCTTAAAAAAGGCTATATTGCGAAAAACACCCTTACAGTAACCGCATTATACAGAGAACACAGCAAATCAATATCATCGAACAAAATTAGAAACATCAAATGGCAATGGAATATCCTGCGAAACATTGAAAAAATAGGATTCTTGCACTCCGCATATTATTTGGCTTATTATATGGTAAAAGGCTTTATGAAACATTCAGTGTAACAAATACGAATGTATTAATTGGCAAAGAAGACTAACAAACCTATTTTACATTATGTGGGGTGCATGGAGAAGAAAACATATGAGATATATTTTTATAATATTTACATCCGTAGTATTGGGTGCTATTTCACCAAAGTTAACATCAACATTGAATTTAGAACAAGACCATGAGTATCTTAGCAGGCAAAAATACCATCTGGTTTTCTATGATGATTTCAACAACAATACCCTTGATTCATCACATTGGAAAATTATAAACCGACAACATTATGCATGGGCAAAGTATATGTCATCTTACCCCGCTCTCTATCAGATCAACAATAGTTGTCTTAGGCTAAGCGCATTGCTAAACAATGGTCTTGTCATAAATGACACAGCCACATTCCTCACAGGAGGAGTGACGACACAGGGACTACATGCAATACACTATGGTAAAGTTGAAATCCGTGCACGTTTTCATGGAGCCATAGGTTCATGGCCTGCATTATGGATGCTAAGAACAAAACCTGACGAAACCTGGCCGAACCCCAGATATGCGGAAATTGACATTGTCGAATATGTAGGTCGAGGGAATACAGTTATGCACACAGTACATAACTATCACACTATGCATCTTAAAAATACGGACGACCCGCCGCACACACATACATCAGTTGTAGATCCGTCCGAATTTAATATATATACAGTAGAAATACTACCTGAAAAAATTTTATTCTCTATAAACGGGAAGACAAAATTTGAATATCCCAAGAGGAAAGGTAATGACATAAGGCAATACCCTTTTGGCACTGACATGTTCCTTATGATGGACATGCAAGTTGGGGCTTCGTGGATACCAGAAATTGACAATAACACATTCCCCGCTTACATGGACATTGACTGGGTTAAAATGTACAAATTGTCTGAGAAGTAGTTGACAAAACTTGAACAAAAAAGAACTATTTCATTATAACACATGGTTCTTTCACCTCACAAACAGACAACACACAGCATGGGTCAAAGCCTCTACCTTATTCAGACCTAAACACAACAGTATCTTTCTGGGGATGAATGAACTCATACTCCAATGTCCGTCGCAATCCTTCGTCCAAGGAATATGGCGGCACAAAGCCCGACTGGAGCATCTTATCGGCATTGTACTCTGTTGTCGCACAAAACTTCCTCACCCTGACAGAGCTAACAGCGAGTTTTCTGTGAGTCATGAGGGCAAGGAGATCAAAACAGTATCCCCCCAACATTCCTAACCAATATGGGAAATGGGTTGTCGGGATGCGTTTTTTCAACACAGTTTCTACGTGTCCGACAAGACGGTTCATCGTGTAATCGGGTTTGTCGATATAGTTATAGACATTATATCCTCCATGGGCATTATCAATCAGGAACCTCACGAAAGCCACTACATTACCAACGTATGCCATCGACTTTTTGTTCTCACCATTACCCACCATCAGGAATTTCCGGTTTGCAATCTGCTTTAGAAGATTATAAACGTTTCCTCTATTTCTCTCTCCGAAGATGACAGTCGGCCTGATGATATTCACGGTCCAGTCAGGATGTGTCTTGTGCCATTCTTGCAAGACTTTCTCTGCCTGCCATTTTGACTTGCCATAATCATTGAATGGGTCTTTTGGGTATGATTCGTCAGGGTTAGGTTTGTTCAGCCCATATACGGCGACTGACGAAAAGAAAACGATACAACGTATGCCATTAGACTCCATCGCCTTTAGTGTCGTGCGCATACCGCCAACATTGGTATCATAATACAGAGAACGCGGAGTAACATCATCACGATGCTGGGCTGCAAGCAGGACTACGACATCTGTCCCCCTCAGTTCCTCCTTCATCCTACCAATGTCACGTACGTCTCCGATAACTGTCAAATCATCGAAAAAATGAGAATGTTCCAGATCTATATTCTTTATTGTATGCTGGGTATGTGAGTCCTTATACGATTGTATGAGTCTTGTTCCTACAAATCCGCTTCCTCCTATGAGAGTAATATTCATTTCAATCTAATTTTGTTTTTTCTGGCAGCCACTTTTTCCATCATTTTAGCTGACAAAATTCGCGACTCCTTCTATGGGTATCCCGTATCGCTTCGTCCAATAGACAGGCAATATGGGAGTGATGATCTTTTACTGTGCAAAATTAATAATTATTTCTTACATATCCAAAACATTCAGTCTCAAATTGGTATAATTACGCATATACCTTACACTCTCTTAAACTCGAAAAAAACGGGCAGAATATCAAGGCCAGCATTATAACGTGAAGCACTTGTTCATATACGTCCTGACTGATGGCATATTTTTCAGACACGTCATCGCTCCACTCAAAAACCCAGACAGCCTTTCTGTTTACATATCGAGTCAGAAAGGCTGTCTGGGTTATAAGAGATAAAGGATATTATGATATTCTTGCTGTGGTTGTCAGAATCTCGGGCGTCCTCCACCGAAACCTCCAGGAGGGGGTGTCCGGCGCATGTCCGGGCGGTTGAAGTCTGGACCGGGACCACCGTAAGGGCCGCCACCGCGCATGGAGCTCTTCCCACCAAACGAGTTGAAACGGTAGATGAGGTGGAGCATAGCGTAGGAGTTGATAGCATTGTACTCTGAGTCGGTGCGCGAGGTGGCGGAGATGGCGCGCGAGAGGGTCGACTGATTCTTCAATATATCGTAGAACTGTAGGGAGACAGTCAGCGCATTGCCCTTCAGGAAAGACTGTGACACCTGTGCGTTCCATACGAACTCGTTGGTATTGAGCGACGAGTCGTTATATCCCCGACGTGAGTTCATGTGGGCATCGGTTGAGAATCCTGTGCCCCACGGCGCTGTTATGGTTATGTTCATGCCGTAGTTGAAATTCCATGTGTCGAGGTTAGACTGTGGCTGCAGGAGATTGCGAGTATGAGTATAGGACAACTGTCCATTAGGCTCAACCTCAAGCCACGAGTTACGGTAGCTCATGGCGAGACGCTCCCCGATGGTCATGGTGCGCGTCGTGTTCTTCTCTGTCACAGTGTTCTGATAGAGGTAGGAGACGTGGTTCTGATAGTTCACATTCGTGAATGTGTTGACGTTCCACACTCCAGCCGAGTCGATGGATGCGTTATACATCAACGCTCCGCGGATATTCCAGTTGCCGTTGATATTCTCTGGGCGGGTAATCTTTCCGCCAGTCTCCTCGTTGTATGTCACACATGATGATATGCTGTTCTGCGTCATGGAGAAGTTGATGTGTGTCATCCAAGACTGTGTGTGTGACGGTGCATACCCGTTGTAGAAGAGGCGGAAGTTGTGTGTGAATGAAGGTTTCAACCCTGGATTACCCTTTGAGATGTTGAGGGGGTCAGAATCGTCAGTGATATCGAGGAGGTCAGACATTGATGGCTGTGTCGTTGTTGCGCGGTATGTTGCCCGCAGCTGTGATACCTTCGATATCTTATACCTGAGGTCGAGTGTCGGTGAGAAGTTGAGCGTTGTGCGTACTGTATCGACAGAGACACCCTGATAGTCCTGCACATAATGTGAGCGTTGTGGCTGGAGCATGATGCCGGCAGTGTAGTTCCATTTCTTCCCGACTTTCCTCAGCTGCAGGGCTGCCTCGTGTGCATCTGTGGTATATTCAGAATAGCGTGATAGCTCGCTGTCGAGATAACTGTCGAGAGGATAAGGCAGGAATCCCCACTGGCGGTATTCTGGCTCAAACGCCGAGAAGTCGAGACGTGAGAAATCATATGTTGAGCGGTCGCTCTTTGAGAAGGAGTGGGCGTAGCTGTATGACATCTGCAGGAACAAGGTCTTTGCGAGAGGCTCGGTGTATGTGCCCTTCAATGTGTATGAGTATCCCTTTGTCGGCGTGAGGTTATAACGGTTGGTTGAGTATGTGGAGTCATTGCCGAGCTGGTCGAGAATCTGGTATAGTGTGACATCCTGCAACGAGGCGCTACGCGAGTCACCGTCAGAGTATCTCGCATCGGCTCTGAGCGTGAGGTTGCGTCCACGTGTGTTCAGCTTGCGGTTGAACTGCAGCATGCCGTTGACTGCGTTCGACTCGCTGTATGAGAGTGAGCGTGAGCGTTTGCTGTTGACCATGGCATCGAGCTCGTCGAGACGTTTTATCGCCTCATCCTCAAGAGGGTCGTCGACATACTGGTATGGGTCAGAATTATAGCTTGCGTTGCGCGATGTGGAGCGTTTGTCAGTCTTCGTGATTGAGACGCTGGGGCGGAACATGATGTTGGTCATCGTGTCTGGGGTCCATTCCAGTCTCATCTGTGCGTTCCATCTGTCACGGCGCTGGTATGACTGTGACAGGGAGTTGGAGAAGGCGTTGCCTGTGCTGACGAAATTCTCAGAGGATTTCTTCGACCATGTATCGTTGTCATTATGATTCCATCTGACGCTCGCGTCGATTGTAAGTATCTTAGGCAGCTGATAGTTGATGTTCGCCCCGAGCATTTTAGATGCGGAGAGACCATTGGCCCCGCCCATACGGAATCCGCCACCGCCACCGGGGAATCCGCGGTCGCCGACGTTGTTTGCGGAGCCGAACCCCATGATGCGGAGATTATCCTTCATGTATGCCATCATCAGACGCTCGGCATAACGGTCGTGTGTTCCGATGGAGAAGTCAGAGTTAGTCATGAAGCCTTTGTTCATGCCACGCTTTATGCCGAAGTCGAGCACTGTCTGCTCCTCCCCGTCGTCAATGCCAGTGACGCGTGCGAGGTCTGATTTCTGGTCGAAGGCTCTCACCTTCTCTATTATGGATGTGGGGAGATTCTTCAATGCTGTCTCTGTGTCGCCAGTCATGAATTCCTTTCCGTCGACAAGTATTTTCTTCACTTCCTTGCCGTTCATTGTTATTTTCCCGTCATCGTCTATCTGTGCTCCAGGGAGACGTTTGATGAGTTCCTCCACGACAGAGCCCTCTGGCGTGTGGTATGCGGCGGCGTTATAGACGAATGTGTCCTCCTTCAGGACCACCTTTGCTGCTTGTCCGCTGACGACAGCCTCTTTGAGCATGATAGCGTCAGGGGTGAGCAAGACGTTGCCGAGGTTATGGTTGCCTGTCACATTGACAGCCTTCACGAGGGTCTTGTATGCCACGCTGGTTATCTTCAGGAGATACTTGCCGTTATTAGGGGCTGTGATGGAGAAGTGTCCTTTGTTATCAGATATCACTCCCTTGACGAAAGTGCTGTCTTGCTTCAGCAGCGAGACAGTAGCCTGCATGACGGCCTCCTTTGTATCACGGTCGATGATGTTGCCTGTGACAGCGCGTTGTGCCGATGCTGCGCACACAATAATCCACATGGCGCACAATGTGGTAAAGAGCTTGTTCATTTTATGTTGGGTTTTGTTTCCTTGATGAAATGGATAAAGAATTATCCTGGTCTACGTTTATTATGACTCTATTTTACGCTTTTGGTTTAAAATCGCTGGTGATTTTTATCCTGAATATGGAATGCCACGCACACAATATCTCTCTGGGGCTGACATTCCCGTCTTGTCTATGCATGTCGGCTGCTGCATCCCGGCCTTTAGGGGGACAGGGGAGGGAACCGTCCGCTCTCATTCATCAAGCCAGATGAGGTCGGCCATGATATCGTCGCTGGTGAATATTCCCTTTTGTGTGAGGTGGAGCCATCCGTTGTCGACTGCCATCTTCCCAGACCTTATATGGGGCTCAGCCTGACGCAGGATATATGCTTTCCTGTCGTCGTCAAGCAGGCCCAGCCTGATTCCGCGCATTGTTCTCAAAGCCGTTGTGACGGTATCGTTATACCGTGTCATGTTGTCTATCACCTCTTCCCCTCCAGTAGGGAGCTGGCGCTCTGCAATCTTTCTCAGATAAGTGTCGAGACACTCGACATTCCACCATCGTCTGTCCCTGTCATAAGAATGGGCTGCAGCCCCGATGCCGAGGTATGGCGTAGCGTCCCAGTAGCTTGAGTTATGCATGCTCTCATATCCCGGCAGGCAGAAGTTGCTTATCTCGTAGTGTACATATCCCGCCTCTCTGAGCCGCCTTGTCAGCGTATCGTACATGGCGATGTATGTCTCCTCGTCAGTCTCCTCTATCTCTCCCCTTTCCATCATCGTGTACATGGGTGTGCCCTCCTCATACATAAGGGAATAGGCAGAGATATGTTCTGGTCTCAATTCTAAGGCCTGGGTGATATCGTCGTTCCACTCGCCGAGAGTCTCCCCGGGGAATCCGAACATGAGGTCAATGCTGATATTCCTCACTCCTGCCTGTCTGAGCCGTGCCACAGCCTGACGTGCCTGTCGCGAGTCATGGCGGCGTCTGAGACATGCCAGTCTGTCGTCCTGGAAGGTCTGTATCCCTATGCTGACGCGGTTTATCGGTGATTGGGCAATCCACTGTGCCATATCCGTCGAGACATCATCAGGGTTACACTCCATAGTCCACTCTCTGACATTCGAGACATCGACGACACTCTTTATGCCGTCAATGATACGGGTTAGCTGCTGTGGAGTGAGGACAGAGGGTGTACCTCCACCAAAATATATCGTCGTGGGGCTATGGAACATCTTGCCAGCACGCATGGCCAGCTCGCTGACTATAGCATCGACATACTCATCACGACGGTTGAGCTGTGTGGTGGAGTAGAATCCGCAATATATGCAACGCGAGGAACAAAAGGGGAAATGCAAGTATAACCCATTTGCCCCGGTGTCTGCATTTCCATCGCCCGGCATCCCATTGTCTGCCATCCGTTGTATGTCCATTGAATGCGTGGAGCCGTCAGTCTCTTCCTTATCTTCTGTCATCCTCCCTTCGCCTTCTGGCTTTTCAGCAGGGTTGTTGTCATGGTGTGGGGCCGTGGCCTTCTTGTCTGTGTGCAGTCTGGTCTTCCGCTTATAGCAGTCCTTATAGTCACATAGTCCGCATGAATACTCCAGATATCTCACATTATGCCCGAGGCCTATTACTCCAGAGACAGATTTTATGGGTATCATCAGCGAGCTGTCGGTAAGTCTGACACCTGCCGTGGTGCCTCTGAACAGTGGGAATAGTTTCTGTTGCTCACTGACATGCCATCCGCAGTATCCTGGGGAGAAACGGTTTGTACGGTGCCATCCTAACTTGTCAATCTGCTCCTGTAGCGCACGTTCCATATAATCGGCTGTCTTTTCTGCTATAACCGACCCTAATGCGTTGGCTATGAATACCCTTACCATATCTCCCTCTTCTGTCAAGCGGTCGATATACCGCTGGTATTCTTCTCCTGCAGTACAGATGAAAATGGCGAAAGCCTCTCCCCCACGGAGCTGCCTCGCTACAATGCCGCCACACCCGAGCTCTACCGTCTCAGCCTCAGCAGCAGGTATGAGTCTGAGCGTCTTGTGCTCTATATCAGCCTCGCCACGCATGACGGTGAAGACATAGCGTGGTCTTGTCCATTCTCTGACATCAGCGACAATGGCATCGACCTCACTGGCGATACCGTCAGCGGGGGCAGTCCCTGCGCATCCCATCTCCTGGTAGATATCGTCGAGGGTGATGCCGAGCATGTCGTATGTTATTGTCTCTTCTGTCATCTTTTAATAATTAAGCCATGCCACACATTTTGTCAAGCCCGGTGAGAGAACGGGTCTCAGTGGCTGACAATCCACCATGATGTCTGTGTGACATAGTTTGTCACCACACTGTTTGCTGTCGGCTGTGATGTCGACAGTCCGCAGTATGCGTTGATTTTCTTCTTTACTCCTCCGTTGGGTGTCGCCGAGTAGAACTCGTCAGTGTTGCATTTGTACGGTACCAGTCTCGCCATGGTGCTCATGAACTGGCTCTTCATAGTCTCGTTTTTGCAGCATCGGCTGACATAGTCCTGCATATCATAGAATACAGTCTGTGGGAAAGCGTCCATCTGCTGCACATTCTCCAATCCCTCGCTTGATATCTCCATATTAATCTGCCTCATGACATTAGCCATGTCATCCATATACTGGCAGTCAGTCACAGAGAGTGTGCCATAAGGCATGGTATAAGCCTTGTAGAATCTGCCATACTCCTCGACGAGTGTCTGGAAGTCATGTCTGAGCAGAGCGGCACCTGCCTTGGCGTATGGTATACCGATGCCCATAATCTCTGTTGGCGACGATATGTAGTAGTCGCATATATTGCTGAAATCATACGCTGACTCCATATTAGCCATATAGCAAGCGTCGAGGAGGAGGTAGTTAAGATGGATCCCCACATTCTGCAGAGCTGTCACGAGCGACATGTTGTCTATCTGGTAGTCCATCCCTGCCGAGCCTATCGCCTTGTTCATCGCTTTCGGCTTGTAACAGTCAGAGAGTGTGAAACCTCCAGCAGGCATCCATGATTTGCCGTGCGCCCCTATTATCATGGCATAAGAGTGGGCAGGGGCGATTTCCTTTACCTTATAGAGGATATTCTGTAGCGTTGCTATCACACCGCTCTGGTTGTCGCTGCTGAATGACATATCCATCGTGAGGTCAATGTTTTTCTCCTGGCACAAGCCGTCGGCATACACCAGCTCGAACATCTTAGCCGTGACGCTTGTCTTGGCCATGACAACTATGAGGCGTGCCTTCCCCATTCCCTTGTTCGTCTCTATTGCCGTCTTCATATCATTGACATTGTCGGCAAAGGCGTCTGAGAGTCCCTCGCTGTATGGGAAGAACATCAGTATTGTCTCCGTGGCCCGATTGTCTTCTGGCTCCTCGTTGTTATTCTTGTCACTACATGACGCCACCATTATCAGCAAGAAGGCTGCTATGATGGCGAGCAGGGAATATCTCTTTGTTTGTCTTTTAGTTATCAATGGCATAGCGAAAACGATAATATCCTTTTTGTTAGGGGTAATGGGTGTTCATTTACGCAGACAAACGTTATCCTGCAACACTTGAGTAAGTTTTAGCGAATAACGTCTGTCTGATATCTTCTATGTTCTTTCAGATTGCGTTCAGAGTCTTGCGAGAGTCTCTTTCAGTGCCGCGATTTTCTCTATCGAGTCGGCCTCCTTCTTACGCTCCAGCGCCACGACCTGTGCCGGCGCGTTGTTCACGAAGCGCTCGTTAGAGAGTTTCTTGCGTATCCCGGCGAGGAATCCCTCCAGATGTTTCAGCTCTGCCTCGGCCTTCTGTCTCTCGGCCTCAACGTCGATAAGGTCGCCAAGAGGGACAGCAAACTCCCTGGTCCCAATCATGAAGGCTGATGTCCCCTCGCCCTTCTGTGCCACATAGCATATCTCCTCTACGCCTGCCATCTTCTTTATGATAGCCTCGAGCGCCGGACTCTTTGTGACCACCTCGTCTGCCTCTGCTGCCACTACCTGCAGCTTCAGCGGCTCGCGTGGAGAGATATTCTTTGTCTGTCGTATGCCACGGACACCTGACACCACTTGTTTCAGCTCGTCAAAGTCGGCCATGGCCTTCTTCTCATCATCGTCTGGCTCAGCGAGCTTGAAGACACTGACCATGAGCGACTCGCCATCCTTACGTTCGGCAATACACTGCCAGAGCTCCTCTGTTATGAACGGCATGAATGGGTGGATGATGTGCAGGAGGCTGTCGAAGATATCGAGAGTAGCCTCGTATGTTGCCTTGTCGATAGGCTGCTGGTAGGCAGGCTTTACCATCTCGAGATACCATCCTGAGAACTCGTCGGTGAAGAGCTTGAAGGCTGTCATGAGCGCATCGTTAAGCCTGTACTTCGAGAAGTGGTCGTTTATCTCGGCATAGTCGGCCTTCAGCTTGGCGTTCATCCATGCTATGGCCTTCTTGTTATGCTCTGGCTGCTCGCTGTCAGCCACCTCCCATCCTTTAACGAGGCGGAAAGCGTTCCACATCTTGTTACAGAAGTTCAAGCCCTGGGCACAGAGAGAGTCGTCATAGAGTATGTCGTTGCCGGCTGGAGCTGCAAGCATCATTCCCATGCGGACGCCATCGGCACCGTAACGGTCGATGAGCTCAAGAGGGTCGGGCGAGTTGCCGAGCGACTTGGACATCTTGCGTCCGAGCTTGTCGCGCACGATGCCGGTGAAATATACGTTACGGAACGGTATGTCCTTCATATACTCACAGCCCGCCATTATCATGCGTGCCACCCAGAAGAAGATGATATCCGGGCCTGTTACGAGGTCAGATGTCGGATAGTAATACTTTATCTCGTCATTGCCGGGATTGTTGATTCCGTCGAAGAGTGATATAGGCCAGAGCCATGATGAGAACCATGTATCGAGCGCGTCCTCGTCGCGGCGCAGGTCTTCAGCCTTCACCGATGGGTCTATGGCCTGTGCCTTCTTCAGGGCGTCAGTCTCGTTGAGAGCCACGACGAAGCGTTCCTCGCCGTCGGCTGTCTCTGGGAGGAAGTATGCGGGGATGCGGTGGCCCCACCACAGCTGGCGTGATATACACCAGTCCTGGATATTCTCAAGCCAGTTCTTGTATGTTGTGACATACTTTGTCGGATAGAACTTCAGCTCGCCATTGACTACTGGAGGCAGCGCGATGTCTGCCATGTGCTGCATAGAGAGGAACCACTGCTTGCAGAGGCGTGGCTCGACGGCAGTGTCCTGGTTACGCTCTGAGTAGCCCACCTTGTTGTCATAGTCCTCGATGTGGTCCATGAGTCCGGCAGCCTCAAGGTCTTTGGCTATCTGCTTGCGCACATCCATGCGGTCCTGTCCCACATAGAGGCCGGCAGCCTCAGAGAGTGTGCCGTCTGGGTTGAATATGTCTATCGTCTCGAGATTGTGTGTCTTGCCGAGCGCGTAGTCGTTGACATCGTGTGCTGGTGTGACCTTCAGGCAGCCTGTACCGAACTCTATGTCTACGTAGCGGTCCTCGATTACGGGAACGACGCGTCCGACAAGAGGCACAATCACCTTGTGTCCCTTCAGCCAGTGGTTCTTGACATCCTTAGGGTTGATACACATGGCTGTGTCGCCCATGATTGTCTCCGGACGTGTTGTGGCCACGATGGCATAGTATCCGCGCTCGTCCTTATGCGCCACCTCGCCTTCCTCGCCTGTCAGGACGACAGGGTTTGTCTCCTCGTCGGCAACGTAATACTTCAGATGGTACAGCTTTGACTTCTCCTCGTGGTATATCACCTCCTCTGTAGAGAGCACGGTCTGCGCCTTAGGGTCCCAGTTGACCATTCTCAGTCCGCGGTAGATATAGCCTTTCTCATAGAGGTCGACAAAGACTTTCAGCACAGACTCTGAGCGTTTCTCGTCCATGGTGAATGCTGTGCGGTCCCAGTCACATGATGCTCCGAGCTTTCTCAGCTGCTTGAGTATAATGCCTCCGTGTTCCTCTGTCCATGCCCATGCGTGCTTCAGGAACTCCTCTCTTGTGAGGTCGCGTTTCTTTATTCCCTGCTGCGCCAGTTTGTTCACGACTTTCGCCTCGGTAGCTATCGAGGCATGGTCAGTGCCTGGCACCCAGCATGCGTTCTTCCCGTCGAGGCGTGCCTTACGGATGAGGATATCCTGTATGGTATTGTTGAGCATGTGTCCCATGTGCAGCACACCGGTCACATTGGGTGGGGGGATTACTATGGTGTATGGCTCTCTGCCGTCTGGCTTGCTTGCGAAAAGCTTGTGGTCTGTCCAGTACTGGTACCACTTCGTCTCGACCGCTTTCGGGTCGTAATTCTTTGCTAATTCCATATCGTATGTTCGTGTGATTTACTTTTTCCGTGCAAAATTACATAAAAATCTCCATAAAACGCTATCGTTCTACGATTTAATTTGTACTTTTGCATAAATAATCACTCATTTAACCCCTATAATGTATGTGGGATGCGAGCCGCCGGCCTTCCCGCATCCCCATGATGGATATTCCCAGCCCCGAAGTGAGCATATGGCGCAGGCTCCGTCATCTGTCAGCCGGTATAAAGACATATCAACAAACCGTATACAACAATAACCAACAGTAACAAACAACAAAAAAGAATATATGCATACACGTGAAGAGAAGCTGGAGGCTTTCGGGCGTCTGCTGGATGTCCTTGACAACCTCCGCGAGAAATGTCCATGGGACAGGAAACAGACCAACGCCTCGCTCCGGCCCCATACCATCGAGGAAGCCTATGAGCTTTGTGACGCCCTGCTGGCCGACGACGCTCCCGAGATACGCAAAGAGCTTGGCGATGTCCTGGAGCATGTGCTTTTCTACAGCATCATAGGCTCTGAGCAGGGACGCTTTGACATAGCCGATGTCTGCAACGCAGAGGCGGACAAGCTGATATTCCGCCATCCGCACATCTACGGCTCACAACATGCCGACACGAGCGATGATGTCAGCAAGCTGTGGGAACAGGTGAAGCAGAAAGAGCATGACGGCAATGCCACCGTACTCTCTGGAGTACCCAAGGCGCTCCCGTCGCTCATAAAAGCCTACCGCATACAGGACAAGGCCCGCAATGTGGGTTTCGACTGGGACGAGCGCAGCCAGGTATGGGACAAGGTCTACGAGGAGATTGGAGAGCTGAGGGCAGAGCTTGAGCGTGAGGACAAGGAGGCATCGCTCGACGAGCTTGGCGATTTCCTCTTCTCTGTCGTGAACGCCGCAAGGCTATACCATCTGAACCCTGACACGGCTCTCGAAAGGACAAACCACAAGTTCATGCAGCGCTTCGGCTATATAGAGCAGAAGGCGAAAGAGATGGGCAAGGAGCTGAAAGACATGACTCTCGGCGAGATGGACAGTCTATGGGAAGAGGCGAAGAGGAGCGGACAGGCTCCACAGCCCTGACCTCCCACCCCGTCTCCGTATACAGGCCACGCCACGAGGGCATCATGATGGACAGACGCCCTATGATGGTCACAGCCCGACGGCCCCCCATCACACTCTCTTTGACCTAATCAACATCACCCATCAGCACCCCATAAAACCACACGACAAACAATTATGAGAAATCTATTATTCCTTACCTTAGCCATAGCGGCTATATCTTTCGCCTCGTCATCATGCACAGAACGCAAGGCGACAACAGAACAGGACATAGAGGACAGCCTCGCCATAGCCGACCCTGACACCACTGTCTACGGCATCTGTGGAGAATCAACCACAATGCACTCCCTGCAGCTGATAACCGACGACGGACGCGTAATGAATCTCCTTGTCGACACAGACAACGAAGCGGACAACAGCACCGTGAAGGGCGGACTGCTCGCCGGAGACCGCATGGCGGTGACAATAGCCGTCGTCGACGGCGACAGCACAGCTTGCAGAGCAATAAACCTGACAACACTGACAGGCAGGTGGACAAGCATAGACCGCAACTTCGAGATTGTCGAGGGAGGCGAGATAATATCTACAGTACAGAGCGAGACAGACCCCTACACATCGTGGAAGATTCACAATGGCAGCCTGCTCATGGGGCGCGACACATTCAGCGTGCTGACACTCGGAGCTGACAGTCTGGAGATAGAGAGCTCCCGCGGAATATACGTCTACAAGCGCCAGAAATAGAGAGGGGGACAAGGAGGCAAGAGGCTTATGGGATAATACTCAAGCAACTCAAGCAACATTTCACAGTCAAACTCACGAGCGTCAACGCATCGTTTATAAAAAAAACATATCCCGCATGTAGTATACCATAGGATGTGTGCGTCAAAAAGACAGGAAACGATACAAGAACAAACCGATAAACATATTAAAGACATGAAACGTGCAATCATCATCCTCATGGCCCTGGCCTCTTACCTGGCATCAAACGCACAGCTGCTCTACCGCATCACAGGCGACGGAGTTAAGAGCGAGTCGTATATCATCGGGACATACCATGTCGCCGACGCAGCTATGGTCGACAGCATACCCGGCACACGGGAGGCGCTCCTGTCTGTCGGGCAGGTATGCGGAGAGCTGGCCATAGCCGACCTCATGAACGCTGACAGCCTGAAGACAATGATGGCATACATGTATCTGCCTGAGGGCCAGACACTGCAGACCCTGCTTCCTGAGGCGGACTATGACAGGCTCAGAAGCCTCATCAGCACGATTAGCGGCGGAGCCATGGACAATGACGCAATAGACAGGACATATGGACGTATGACACCGGCAATGCTGGCAAACAACCTCACCATAGCCCTCACGATGAAGAACAACCATCGGAAGGCGGATATGCAGAACCCCATGGACATCTATCTGCAACGCGCCGCGGCCGGAGCCGGCAAGCCAACCATGGGGCTTGAGACAGTCTCTTTCCAGGCGAAGACCCTTTTCGGCATACCTATGCGGCGGCAAGTGGAGCAGCTTATGTGTCTCGTTGACAACCTCGAGTTTTACGAGACACAGATACGTTCGCTCTCCGACGCATATTACGGCCAGGACATGAAGAAGATAGAGGAGGCTATGGAGGCGTGTATCGGGACATCGTGTGACAGCACTCCCGATGAGAAAGACCGCCTTATCAAGAACCGCAACCTCAACTGGGCTAAGCTGATGCCTGCCATCATGGGCGCCAAGCCGACCCTCTTCGCTGTCGGCGCGGGCCATCTGTGCGGCGAGCACGGCATGATACAGATGCTGAGGAATGCGGGATACTGTGTCGAGGCCGTGAGCCGGTAATCACTGGATGCCTGCTCCCTCCTCACAGACCGGCATCGCCCTGGCAGCAGTGAAAGCGCGAGGGGCGCCAGGACTTACAATTCATCAGAAAACAAGGATTTCAGCTTACAGTTTTCTTGCTGTAGCGACAATATCGGGAAAGGTACTGAATGAGCCTCCCATACGCTCTGTATGAGGCCGTCATTCAGTACCTTTATTATTATAAAACACACTGCTTACACTCTGCAGACTGAAGCGACGGCGGGAGACGAGGCTACGGCGGGAGACAGAGAGAACAGGGGACGGAGAGAAGAGGGCAAGCACAGGGACAACGGCAGGAAATGGCAGTTTGAGGACAACAATCAAGCGCAATAGCCCGAAAAAAGAATGAAACCATAAAAAAAATCGACGAAATATTTGGCGTGTTCTTGAAAAATGTCTATATTTGCCATGAAAAAGTAAGAATTGTGGTCACCTTAAACCATATCTACATATAAGCAAGCAACATTTTCTATTTGTAGAAAGCAACATAGCCACAAAGTTCAAACTATTTTTGTCACCATACATTGATACTGGAGAGGGGCATTCTATCAATCTGCCAGTTCCCAATTGAGGGTACATTGTGAGCAAGACATATAGTCGGCTGATACCAGCATGAAGGCGCGACAGGCGATGCATGAGGGTCCCTTTATGGTCATGACGGCATGAATAGTAGGTCTCCAGAAAGAATACCACATACAAAAAACATTTAATAACTAAAACCAAGAACAGACAATGAATCTAACGAACAGCGTTAAGAGACTGTCCCTGCTGGCTATTGTCAGCATCATGAGTCTCGTATCATTCGCCCAGAGTCAGATCACAGGTCATGTGAGAGACAAATCGGGCGAGCCTATCGTCGGAGCCAGCATCCTTATCAAGGGTACGGGCACTGGCACAGTGACTGATATCGAGGGCGCATTCACCGTGGCGAAAGCCTCGCCGAGCGATGTCCTCATCGTATCCTCAATAGGCTACTCGACAGAGAACGTGAAGGTAGGCAACCAGACACGTATCAATGTTGTCCTCAACGAGGACATGGCAAATCTCGACGAGGTTGTGGTCATCGGTTACGGCACAATGAAGCGCCGCGACCTTACAGGCTCAGTATCATCAGTCAACAACGAGGCCCTCACAGCCAACCCTGTCGCCAACGTGGCTGAGGCTCTCCAGGGCAAGCTGGCCGGTGTGCAGGTGCTGTCACAGGACGGCCGCCCGGGAGCGTCAGTGTCTATCCGTGTGCGTGGCGGCGGCTCCATATCACAGTCAAACGACCCTCTCTTTGTCGTTGACGGATTCCCTGTGAGCGATATCAACGATATCCCTGCCGACCAGATTGAGAGCATCGATGTGCTCAAGGACGCATCATCGACAGCCATCTACGGTGCACGCGGTGGTAACGGTGTTATCCTCGTCACGACAAAGGGTGGCAGAGAAGGCAAGGTCTCTGTGAGCTACAACGGTTACTATCAGGCAAAATGGGCTGCCAAGACCCTCGGTGTGCTCGACGCGCAGGACTATGTAGCCCTCCAGTGGGGATACTCTACAGCCGGCGGATGGAATGCTGACGATATAGCACGCTATTTCGGACTCGGCTCAAAGTATGGCAATAACTATGACAAGTATGCCTCTGTGAAGTCTCACGACTACACTGACGACATGCTGCGCACAGCGTCAAGCTGGAATCACAACGTCTCTGTATCAGGCGGAACGAAGAAGACCCAGTTCACATTCTCTGCCAACTATGTCACAGACGAGGGTATCAAGATAAACTCAAACTATGACCGTCTCGCCCTTAACTTCAAGCTTCGCCAGGAGCTTGCCAAGAATCTCTACTTCGACATTGAGGGCCGCTACTCAAAGATGTTCACCAAAGGCCGTGACGCCACTGTCAGCTCTCGCGGCTCACTCCTCTCTTCTGCATACGTTTACCGTCCTATAGACACCCCTTACGGCGAGGATGACTTCACACTCTTCGGTATGGGTGCGGGCAACATAGACCCTGCCCAGGACCCTTACGACATAACGAACACACTGTACAGCTCACGTCTGCGCAACCGTCTCCGTGGCACAGCGTCGCTCTCCTGGGAGCCTGTCAAGGGCCTCACACTGAGGTCAGAGATTGGTGTCGGACGCAACTGGGGTGAGAACAAGTTCTATGACGACGGCTCTATCCTCAGCGGTTTCCAGTTCACAAAGGGCCACAAATACGCCGAGCTGGGAAAGACAAGCGGCGAGAACTGGCGCTGGCTGAACACTATCAACTATGAGGTGCAGGGCCTCGGCGAGGACCACAGCCTCTCTGTGATGCTCGGCAACGAGGAGATAAAGACAAGCAGCGAGACGCTGACAGTCTACGGCTCTGGATTCCCCATGGGCTCTGAGTGGACCATGGACCGTGTCTTCGGCCTCATACACATGGGCGACGCCACAGCATACCCAAGCGAGAACAAGTACATCAACACATACAGCACTCCAGAGACAACCCAGTCATGGTTCGGACGTATCAACTATTCATACAAGGGACGCTACCTTGTTACTGGTACTCTGCGTGCCGACGGCTCATCTAAGTTCGGCCCTAACAACCACTGGGGTTACTTCCCAGCCGGCGCTGTGGCATGGCGCATATCTGACGAGGCATTCATGCAGGGTGCACACAGCTGGCTCGACAACTTGAAGCTGCGTCTCTCTATCGGTACATCGGGCAACGACAACATCTCGTCGAGCCTCTGGCGCGAGACATGGTCAGCCTCGACAGGTGTATGGGACGAGAAGCCTGTGCAGATATACAAGCCTTCTGGACTCAAGGAGAACCCTGACCTGAAATGGGAGACAAACATCTCACGCAACCTGGGTCTTGACTTCGCCATGTTCAACCGTGTCAGCGGCTCGGTAGACCTCTACTGGAACACAACGAAGGACCTCCTCATGAACACCCAGATTGACTCGTCGTCAGGCTACACCAACATGTACGACAACATCGGCAAGACATCCAACAAGGGTCTTGAGGTTGCTCTCAACACATGTATCGTGCGCTCTAAGGATTTCAACCTCAACATGAACCTCACATACAACCTCAACTTCAACAAGGTTGAGGAGCTCGCTGACCATGCCGACATACAGTATGGCTCAGGCTGGGCATCGGCAGGCCAGTCGCCAGGTAACGACTTCATCCTCACTGAGGGAGAGCCTGTCGGACTCGTCCGCGGCTATACAGCCGACGGTGTGTACACTCTCGATGACTTCAACTACACTAACGGCAAGTATGTCCTGAAAGAAGGTATCACAGACATCTCCAACATCTCATTCACCAACTACCCTATCAGCCCAGAGCTGAAGGCATGTCTCCCTGAGGGACAGAACGCATTCCCTGGCTGTCTGAAACTGAAGGACCTTGACGGCGACGGCATCGTCGACACTGACGACATCAGCGTCATCGGCCGCCTCCAGCCACACCATACTGGTGGTTTCGGCTTCACCGGCAACTGGAAGGGACTTGACTTCTCTGCCAACTTCACATACCAGCTTGACGGCAAGATATACAACGCCTCAGCCATGTGTGAGTATACAGGAGGCAAGGAGCCGGGACTCGGCAAGAACCGCCGCGACTTTATCAGCGAGTGCTGGAAGATTTATGACGTGCGCAACGGAGAGCTTGTCGCTGTCACTGACCCTACAGAGCTAGCATCGCTCAATGCCAACGCGTCGCGCCCTCTGCCTTACTACGAGAACAACGTTGTATCGTCTGAGTTCATCGAGAGCGCAGCATACCTCCGCCTCAGCAATATCACTGTCGGATATTCTCTGCCTAAGAAGTGGTTCAAGGGCGTCATAGAGCGCGTGCGTCTCTACGCCACAATGGCCAATGTATTCTGCATCACCGGCTATAGCGGATATGACCCAGAGGTGAACACTGACGCCTCACGCAACAGCAACTACCCGACACCATACATGGACTATGGAGCATACGTGCGTCCAAGGACTTTCACATTCGGTGTAAATGTTAAATTCTAATCTTCAATACTGTCACTGTGCGGCAACAAGACAGACAGGACATCTCCACAATACAGGAGACATGGCGGACGACATGCTCTGCTGACACTCTGGTTGATGCCACGTGACATATATAAGGATATAGCGAAATAACACATTTAAATCAACAAGCCAACTATCACAATATGAAAAAGACAATATATAGCATACTGGGAAGCGCGTTGCTGTTAGGTCTGGCTTCATGCTCAGACTTCCTCGAGCAGAGCTCGCCATCAGAACTCGACAGAGACTTTGTGTTCTCTGACCCAACCACCGCTTCTGCCACGATGCAGAACGCATACAGCGTATGGCGCTCTGACGGAGGATTCCACGGCAACGGCAGCTTCTATAACTTCGTAGTCTCAAGCTCTGACACTGAGCTGCAGCCTGAGAGCTACAAGGGACAGATAAACCGCTGGGCACCATCCTATTTCTATGGATACGACGCCACCCTGTCCAACCACGGCCCTGAGATTTTTGACCCCTTCGGCAACGGAGGTTTCGAGTCTCCATGGACCAACGCCTTCAAGATTATCTCTCTCTGCAACACCGTCATAACCTCATACGAGGAGGGCGCATCGTTCGAGGAGATGGTCAACCAGGGCAAACCGTCCGACCTCAGCCAGGTCTACGGCGAGGCTATCTGTCTCCGCGCCACATGCTACTATGAACTGATGCGCTGCTATGGCGACCTCCCTCTGCAGCTGCGCACAGGCGAGGTGGCCACACACCTGACATGCCGTGACTCTATCGCCGAGACAATGCTTGCCGACCTTGAGCGTGTCATACCTATCATGTACCGCCCGGGAGAGTCTTCGGCTGTCAACAAGACAAAGTTCACACGTACATACGCAGAGGGCCTCATAGGACGCATCGCTCTCTGGGAGGGTGGTTACCAGACATGGCGCACTGACCTCGGAGCAGACTACTACAAGGACCTCAAAGGAAATGTGATACAGTTTGAGAAGGTCAGCACGAGCGACAAGTACAAATGCTTCTACGGACGCCGCAGTGACTGGAAGACAATCTACGCCATCGCGGAGAAGTATCTTGGCGACGCCATCGCCAACTCAGGTACAGCAAAGCTACAGACTGTCGACCCTCGCTCAGGCGACCGCTATGGCAACCCATACCAGTATGTCTTCCAGGAGAACATGATGGGTGTCAACACCGACGTCCTCACCTATGCAGGAGAGAGTGTCTACGAGATTCCTGACACTCACGCCGACGGCAACAGCGAGCGCCCATATGCCTTCGGCCGTCCGTCAAACGGTGGCTCATCGGCCTATTATCCATGCAAGTCATACGGACAGTCACGCTTCAGCCCGATATACTACTATGGCGACTTCGACCCTAACGATCTCCGCCGCGATGTCACATGCGCCGTGACAGGCTCTAACGGCAATGGCTCTGAGGGAATGCTGAGCTTCGCCAAGGGCTCACGCCTCAATGGTGGCATAGCCAACAACAAATGGGACGAGAACCGCATGACAAACCCATGGACCGTGAAGCAGCGCCAGAGTGGTATCAACAACCCATACATGCGCTTCTCTGACATCATCCTCATGCAGGCTGAGATAAAGGCAGCTCTCGGCAAAGACGGCGAGGGACGCCAGCTCCTCGAGCAGATAAGGACACGCGCTTTCGGCTCGGCTGCACTTGCCAAGACTGACGAATTCATACGTGAGTGTGGCGGACTGCTCTCTGCTTGTATCGAAGAGCGCAAGTTCGAGTTTGGAGGTGAGGGAAGCCGCAAGTTCGACCTCATCCGCACAAACAAGCTCGAAACAGCCATCGCGAAGTTCCGCTCAGAGTCTGAGGCGATGATAAACGACCTCGAAACAAAGGGATGGCACCGCTTCGCCAACGGCAATGTGCTCCCCGCTTATGTATGGACAAAACTTGTCGATGCCAAGAAGCTCTATGGCTACCGCCTCACGACACAGTGCCCTGCTGACAAGAAGGACGACCCTGTCCTCTACCCATCATGGCGCGGACAGAACGATGACTGGGCTGCTGTGGCAAGCAAGAACGGCACAAGCACAAAGGCTCTTACTGCTGGCAACGAGACGAACCTCGCCATAAAGGGGCTCTTCACATACATCGACCCTAACAGCGCTGAGGCAAAAGCTCTCGAGGCCGAGGGATACAAGAAGACTGACTGGGGCGTGAACATCGTGAAGAACGCCGGCGAGTACAGCTATCTCGTGTACAACGGATACGTCAGCGGACAACCACCAATCTATCTCCTCATGATTGGCGGCAACATCATAAAGAACTCTGACGGTGCATTCACCAACGGCTACGGATTCCGTAACGAGTAACAACCAGGCTTCTTCCAGACTCTTATGAGAGGACGGGAGAATGAATTACAGACACGACAAGAAGCCACACCGATGGTCCAGACCGTAAGACAGCGTTACTGGCCAGCATCTGTGGCACAAAGAGAAGGAGCGGTCTTGTCCCCACCATACGCCACGCCCCGTGACAAGGCGGCATAGGCTAAGATGGAGAGAAGGCCGCTCCTCCGCGTCTGGAACATTTTGCAACATGCATTAAACCAAATCAGTCATCCAACAGACAAAGCGTGTTCTCATGAGATATCATGAAAGCTTTCAGACAGCTCTCGTCTCTCTACACACCACCCTTTCTTGACTCTTAGTCCCGACATGGCCAGCTATGCGCTGGATGAACTGACCGGCTTTCGCCGACCTATGATGCGATTAATGTCATTGAACATCGATTGAACTGGGAGATAAATAAACTTGAAATTATGACAAACAGGATTCACATCTACACTACAACACTGCTCCTTCTCATGCTCTCCACCACGCTTCATGCCCAGGAACGGGTGGCGCAATGGGGAATATTCGAACGGGCTCTGACCCACCACACACGGCAGAACCCATTCACTGACATACGGCTGACCGCGCAGTTCGTCCACAAGACGACAGCTGATACAATACGCGTCGACGGATTCTACGACGGCGACGACAAGTTCATCATACGCTTCATGCCTACAAGGCAGGGATGCTGGACATACACCACATCATCGTCAGTGGCAGAGATGAACAATATCTCAGGAGAGATAAAGTGTATGACGCCTGTAAAAGGCGACCGTGGCATGGTGTCCGTCTCCGGCGGACAGACATTCAGCTATGCCGACGGAACATTCTACCAGCCTGTCGGGACAACGTCCTACGCATGGCTCCACTCTACCTCCGAGCGTCAGGACGAGACAGTGCGGACACTCGCCGAGACAGGGTTCAACAAACTGAGATTCTGCATCTTCCCCAACAACAGCGTCAACGAGCGCCCACAGCTATATCCATTCCAGCTCGTCGGTCACAGCACAGAAGCCAGTGGGAAGGAGACGTTCACATGGGATTTCAGCCATTTCTCTCCCGAGTTCTTCCGTAATGTGGAACGCCGCATACTCGAGCTCAAGGCTATAGGCTGTGAGGCTGATGTCATCCTCTTCACTCCATATGACGCCGGACTATGGGGATTCGACCGCATGACAATGGAGAACAACATGCGCTATATACGCTATACCGTCGCCCGCCTGTCGGCATACAGCAATGTGTGGTGGTCTGTCGCCAATGAATGGGACCTCGTCAAGGCGCGCCATCACGACGAGTGGATAGAGATGACACGCTATATCCACAATCTCGATCCATACCACCACCTGCTGTCCATACACGGCGGGACAGCGAAGTATATCAACTACACGCTGCCATGGTTCACCCACGCGAGCATTCAGGACCAGGGCCCGCTATATAACATCGAGGGGGCTGCGACGGTGCGTAACATATACCACAAGCCTGTCATATTTGACGAGGTATGCTACGAGGGCGACCATTCGCAGCGCTGGGCACAGCTATCGGGCGAGGAGATGCTCGAGAGAATGTGGACCGGACTGATGGGCGGGACATACGTCACCCATGGCGAGTGTTACTGCACAGAGCCTGACTACTACACAGGGTTCTCGTTCCTCGCCACAGGAGGGAAATTCAAGGGAACAGCGCCTAAGCGTATCAGATTCATGCGCGGGATAATAGAGTCTCTACCCCACCCTCTCCAGCTTGCCGACAACAGCTGGGACCCTCTGACAGCATCAGGGGGCGAGGGCCACTATCTGATATACTTCGGGCATGAGCGCCAACGTGAGTGGCTGTTCTCACTGCCTGCGAAGAACGCATCGTTCACACGCCTTCAAGGCGGTGAGCGCTTCAAGGTGGAGATTATCGACACATGGAACATGACTATAACCGAGTGTAAGGAGACATTCGAGACTAAGCCTGCTGCGGCAAAACGCATGACAGACTTAAGGGGCCGCAAAGTGAAGTTGCCTGGCAAACCATACATCATGCTGCGGATAACACGTGTAGAATAAGGCTCCATTCCACACCATAATAATCCCATAAAGGAACAGAGTAGGAGACAAGCGCCCATGGTCAGCGTTTTCCTCCTACTCTGTTTTATTACTGACCGAATAAAACGTCAGATATGTTTACCAGACAGTAATAGAGGGAAATGAAAAAAAATGCCTCTCTCCGTGTAATGTTTTGCCTGTATTGTACGTCTGTATATATAGAAGCGATCCGGAAGCTGACAAAACAGACAATACAAAAATCGACAAACAAACCGAAACAGAAAGGGCAAGAAAATGAAGCAAATAATTATCACACTAATAGTCATAGCATCGTTCCTGTCAGGTTGTGGAAACTCAACAGCAAGCATCTTCACCGATTTCAAGGACAAGCCAAACGCAGATTACGTACATGTCCCGAAAACCATGATGAAGTTAGGCATGGCATTCGCAGGCAAGGGTGGAAACATGGGGGAGATGGATATCGCACGACATATCAGCTCGGTCAAAGTCCTGGACATGAGTGGTTGTGACGCCGCCACAAGGCGTGATTTCAGCTCTGCCGTCTCAGCGTTGCCGCTGAAAGGCTATGAGGAAATAGTCAGAGTGAAGGACTCTACTGATGAAATCAAGGTTCTCGTAAAGCGTAAGGGCGACTATATACGCGAGCTGCTGGTGGCGAACAGCGAGTCGGACGGCGCTATGCTGGTAGAGATAAAAGGCAAGATAAAGCCAGAAGACATAGGGCGAATAATCGAGCAACAGACAAAGAAGAGAAAGCCATAGGCCTCATCCTCCCCCACACCTAATATTCCAGGATATGGATATAAATGATTTCAAGGAGAAATACATCACATGCAGCAAGACAATGTACTGGGCGGCATATAGGTTGACAGGCAACAGCGACGAGGCTGAAGATATAGTCCAAGAGACATTCCTAAGACTGTGGAGTCACCGCGAGTTCCTGGACAATGTCGGCAACGCAGAGGCCTATTCGGTGCGTATGGTGCGTAATGTATATATCGACAAACGTCGCGGGCAGCATATCGACACAGTCTCGTCAGTAACGGAGAATCTGCAAATAGCGTCAGCTGACGATATCGCCAGACGCACCGAGCACCGCGACCTTGCAGAAAAAGCACGGGACATAATCGACCGGCTGCCTGAACAACAACGGATGGTTGTTATCATGAAAGATATAGAGGACATGACATACGACGAGATGGCTGGAGTGACCGGACTGACTGTCCCAAACCTGAGAACACTGCTGAGCCGGGGCAGGAAGGCCCTGCGACAGTTCATAACGGGACTTGACAGAGGGCGATGACGGGAAAATATCAGAAGCGGGACAGGCCCACAACGCATAGCAAACGAGACCACCAACGTTTTCGCTTAGCCATATGAGCAGAGGCCAAGCTTGCTTGGGCTATGCCATGGCGAGAATTTTCGTTCAAGCGAGAGCAGAACATTAAGCTTGCTTAATTGTTATGCCGAGTGCAGACGAAAATCATCATCGATAAAACGAAGGCGAAGCCAACATCTTCGCTTAGCACATCAGGGGTCGGCAAAGCCAAGCACTTGTCCTCCATACCCACTGACCATGGGGAGGTAACGGACAAAGTCAACGATAAAGTAGAAACCACATATTGAACAATGGACAAAGAACAAATAAGATTATTGCTGGATAAATACTATGCCGGAAAGACAGATTTCATCGAAGAGATCCATATCATGGAATATCTCTCCCAGGACGATATTCCAGCCGATATGGAAGCTGACCGCGAGCTTTTCGACAGACTTTATGGCATAGCCGAGGCTCATGGCACAGCAGGCATAGAGCGCCGCATGGCGCGGCAGGCTGAATCATGGAACAGAATAGAGCGGAGCACCACACGTCGGGAGCGAAGACTCTCACTCAGATGGATGTCTGGCATAGCTGCCTCGCTCCTCATCCTCACAACTATTGGCATGCTCTCTATGCACAACAACGGAACCGCACAGACGGCACAAGAGCAGGACAACAGACAGACAGAATATACCAAGGAGGAGATAGAGCAGGCAAAGGCTGTCACAGAACTCGCTCTCATGAAATTCTCAAAGAGCATGAACGAGGGACTTGACGCTTTGGGAAAACATAATAATTGACTTCTGCAAAATGATATCCGGACGAAAGCCCCTGAAGAATACTCTAAAAAAAGGGAACATGGCAAAAAGCTGATATACGGAACAGGTTGTTGCATGCTCCACCCCACAAAAAACGCTATGCGACACAACAAAAGTATTTGAGTGCTATCTTCCCACTAAACTACACACAAATAAGCCTGATGGGAAGACTCACACAGCTACATATGGGAAAACCGATAATTTGACATTTTGTATCACAATGAAAAAGACAATAATCATTATCATACTATCAGCCATCACGCTGACAGCATCAGCACAGGAATCGCTGTTCAAGAAATATGAGGATGCCAAGGGCGTTGAGACCGTCTATATCTCAAAGGCTCTCCTCTCGCTGGCCTCAGGCTATATGAATGTCGGCGACATGAACATAAAGTCTATAACACAGAAAATAGAAAGTATCCGACTGCTTAATTGTGAGGACCGTGTCACAGCACAGAAACTGAAGGCCGACGCGATAGCCGAGTTCAAGAAAGGCAAGTATGAGGAGATGCTGAGACATAAGGATAACAGCGAGCGGACTTATATATACATGAAGAAGGCAGGACGCTTTAACGAGTTCGTGCTGCTGAACATAGAGAGCGAAGTGGTGCAGGTGATTAATATCACCGGAACGATGACCATAGAGGATATACAGCGCATCACACGCTGAGCGACAGCTCTCCACCACCCTGCCTATTGTCTCACTCGCGGCTTATCTCCTCTCCACCCCCGATGAATAGCCCCCAATGGCATAAGCTCCACAATGCAGAGGGAGAGGAACTGAGTGATGGTCTGGCCACGACTTGGCCTTCTCCAGAGGCAATGGGGGCAATAGGTAGAAAGATGAGCGGCGAACCGAATTTCAGGCGACATAACAGGATACATGGGCGATAAGGAAAAAGCTCACAAAGAAAAACTTGAAGAAAGAAAAAAAGGAAACAACAAAGTTAGTTAGTTAGACAGACAGATGCCGTCCATTGCATGTTGTAGCGACAACATGTGGGACGGCATCAACTATTCTTGTCCATGGAGAGCGGCAGCATTCAAATACAAGCACAGCTATAGCATGCAGAAAAATATAAAAAACCTACAGGCGACAATGGAAGATGCGGGCACATAAGCGTTAATAGTGACAGACTCTATACGTTCGAGGGCAAGGGTGGCAAGGCGAGGAGATAGCCCCAACAACAGTATCTCTCCCTCCACAAAAAAAATAATGTCCAGCACCCTTCTGCATTGTCAGGTGCTGGACATTATTTTATATATCACAGATAGTGGAGAGGCTACTACCTGTCTCCATACATGCTCTCGTAATACCGCTCGTACTCTCCCGATGTTATATTGTCCACCCACTCCTCATTATCGAGATACCAGCGGACAGTACGCTCTATGCCTTCCTCAAATTGCAGAGAAGGCTCCCATCCTAACTCACGCTGCAGCTTGCGGCTGTCGATGGCATAGCGGGCGTCATGCCCTGGACGGTCGGTGACGTATGTTATGAGATCCATATCCTCACCCTCAGAGCGGCCGAGGAGACGGTCGACAGTGTTGATAATGACACGGATGATATCGATATTCTTCCACTCATTGAATCCACCGATGTTGTATGTCTCGGCGATTGTGCCACGATGGAAGATGGTATCAATAGCACGGGCATGGTCCTCAACATAGAGCCAGTCGCGGACGTTCTCACCTTTGCCATAGACAGGGAGAGGACGGCGGTGGCGTATATTATTGATGAAGAGGGGTATCAGCTTCTCTGGGAACTGGTATGGGCCGTAATTGTTTGAACAGTTGGTGACAATAGTCGGGAGACCGTATGTATCATGGAATGCCCGGACAAAATGGTCTGAGCTGGCCTTTGATGCAGAATAGGGTGAGTGGGGGTTGTACTTCGTCGTCTCAAGGAAGAAGTCTGTGCCATAGGCGTGATGGTGGATGGCGCTCGAGGCGGCAGTGGCAAAAGGCGATGGAAGCCCCTCGGGATTGGTCAGGGACAATGCCCCATAAACCTCATCGGTAGAGATATGGTAGAATAGCTTGCCATCATATCGCTCAGGGAGTGTTTCCCAATAGGTCTTTGCCGCCTGGAGGAGTGACAATGTGCCCATTACATTAGTGCGCGCGAAGGTGAAGGGGTCCTTTATGCTTCGGTCGACATGGCTCTCTGCCGCAAGATGTATGATGCCGTCGACATGCTCTGTCTGCATGAGGGTGAGGATGGCCTCGTAGTCGCATATGTCCATCCGCACGAATGTATAATTCGGACGGTCTTCTATGTCCTTTAGATTAGCAAGGTTGCCCGCGTATGTCAGCTTGTCAAGGTTGATGATGCGATAATCGGGGTACTTGTTGACAAAGAGCCTCACGACATGCGAGCCTATGAAGCCCGCACCTCCTGTTATGATGATTGTTCTCATTTGGAATAATGTATAATTATGGGTACGTTAATTTGCATGTTATTGTGTGGGATGCGTGTCGTCAACTGTTTTCCGCGCCTGCTGTAACAGATGATGGTTCATCCTCGTCGGGCATTTGTGATGCGCAGGCCTGTGGTGCCATGCCGCGTGGAGTGGCACCATTGCGCGAGGCGTAATAGCTGTAGCTGCGGCGGAAAGGCTCGTTCTCCCCGTTCTTCATCTCATAGTGTGTCTGGCCTGCCGAGTCTGTTACGGTACGGAAGCGCCTCATATAGACCATCATGAACCATGCGGCAATGAGAGCTGCCAATGTATCGCTGACAGGCATAGCGAGCCACACGCCATCGACACCCATGAAGCTGGGGAGCACAACGAGCATGGGGACAAGGAAGAGGAGCTGGCGAGAGAGAGACATGAAGATGCTTATCTTGGCCTTACCTATGCTCTGGAAGAAATTGGTAATCACCATCTGGAACCCTATCAGAGGAAGGACAGCAGCATTGATGCGGAGGCCGTGGACAGCTATCTCCTGTAACAGGATATCTGTAGTGAAGAGACGGATACAGGGGGCGGGGAAGAACTCACAGACTACCCATCCCGCTGTCGTCACAAGGGTAGCTGCAAGAACAGCGTAATTGACAGCGCGCATCATACGGTCATACTGCCGCGCACCGTAGTTGTAGCCAACAATGGGCTGCATGCCCTGGTTGATGCCCATATTGACCATGACGAAGATGAATACAAGACGGTTGCCTATGCCATAGGCACCTACTGCAAGATCACCGCCATGTGAGACAAGGGCATTGTTGACAATAATCACAACAAGACAGGCACAGGCATTGATGGAGAATGGAGAGAGCCCTATGCTGAGTATCTCCTTCACGAGCACCGTCTTCAGACGATATATTCCAGAACAAAGATGGAGAAGCTCACGTTTGTCGCTCATGGTATAGAGCTGCCAACAGAGTGCCATGAACTGGGAGAGGATAGTGGCTACGGCGGCACCACGGATGCCCATATCAAGGGTATAGATGAAGATGGGGTCGAGTATGGTGTTCATGATGACCGTGAACATAGTGGCATACATAGCCAAACGCGGCTTGGAGGCAGCACGGAGAACAGCGTTCATACCAAAATACATATGAGTGATTACATTGCCAGCCAGAATAACCTGCATGTAGTCACGGGCATATGGGAGTGTCTGCTCTGAGGCTCCGAAGAAGAGCAGCAATGGGTCAAGGAAGATAATGCCCAGGATGGTGAAGAGGACACCGACTATGACATTGAGGGTGACATTGTTACCAAGGATACGCTGTGCCTCTGCATATCGTTTCTGGCCCAGACGCACACTGATAAGTGTCGACGAGCCGACACCAATGGCAGCTCCGAAGGCAGCCGTGAGGTTCATGAACGGAAAGGTGATAGCAAGGCCTGCTATGGCCAACGCTCCAACACCTTGGCCGATGAATATCGAGTCGACCATATTATATAGCGAGCTGGCCACCATGGCTATAATGGCAGGAAGCGCATATTGGAGGAGAAGCTTTCCTACAGGCTTCGTCCCTAATTCTAATGTTATCCTTGTCTTGCTGTCCATGACATTTATGAATTTGTATTTATGGTAGGGTCTGTTGGTTCCGCTCCCTGCGGCCAGTCGGTTCCAAGACTACGGCTAGGCTGAGCCGCATGGCTCGGGAATGAGTAAGAAAGAATCATCAGGAAGACGGAGCTGGGATAATAAAGTCAATCCCGCACCCCTTACTTGCTCTTCCTTTTTATATCTCGCAAACACTGATCACAGGGATATTCTTAATATAGTGGCAGAATGATTATTAGCGGTTGAGCTTGCAATGCCACAGAATGCAAAATTACAAAAAAATAGTCTAATCATGAACCTATTACCGATTATTTTGATTAATTTTGCAGAAATATAGATATCAAGCAAGAAATATGTCAAGAATAATATGCATCATGGCCATCCTGCTCATAATGGCCGGCAACAAAACGGCTGAGGGAAAGGGGGCAACCATGAGGCCTTATCCAGGAGGACGGTGCTATATGATGAGACTTGCCTTGAGGGATAAGGCACACAGCATATGCAGACTGGAGTGTCCACAGGATTTTCTCTCAGCGAAAGCTATAGAGAGGAGGAGACGCCAGAATCTGCAAATAGACTCTACCGACCTGCCGATAAGCCCAGTGTATATCAATATGATAAAAGGCAGCGGGATGGAAATCGTCACACAGAGCAAATGGAACAACACCGTCGTCGTGAAATCAAAATCCATGCAGGCGCTAAGGACTGTTGCAAAGATGCCCTTCGTGAGGAGCTCATGCATAGTATGGAAATCACCTGATAGCATCGCTGACAGGAAGCAGGCCCTGAATATCAGGGAGCAGAGGAGCAGCATGACCGAGACAGAGAGCGCAACAGAATATGGAATGACGGAAGAACAGGTGAAGATGCTTGGGGGAGAGACACTGCATGGACGGAGGTATCAAGGAGAGGGAATGACAATAGCTGTTCTTGATGGAGGATTCATGAATGTTGACCGTATAAAGGCTTTCAAGGATGTCAGAATTGTAGGTACAGCAGATTTTGTCCATCCCAAATCGAAAAACATATTCAGGGAGCTGGATCATGGGACAAAGGTCCTTTCGGCCATGGCCGTCAACATACCAGGATATTATAAAGGGACAGCCCCCAATGCTGGATACTGGCTCTTGAGATGTGAAGACGGGGAGACAGAGCAGCTGGTCGAAGAGGACTATTGGGCAGCGGCAGCAGAATATGCTGACTCTGTCGGGGTGGATATAATATCAAGCTCCCTCGGATACCATGTGTTCGACCATAAGGAGATGAGCCACAAGTACAAGGATCTTGACGGTGAGAAATCAGTATGCTCACATGCAGCATCATTACTCGCATCAAAAGGCATTGTGATGGTGAGCAGCGCGGGAAACGACGGAATGGACTCATGGAAGAAAATAAGCGTGCCAGCTGACGCGAAGAATATCATAACAGTAGGGGCTGTGACACCGCAACGGACAAACGCCGCATTCTCAAGCATCGGCCCGACTGCCGATGGAAGGGTAAAGCCGGATGTCATGGCAGCGGGATCGCCTGCTGCTGTCATAACAGGACGCGGCACAATGTTGAACGATATGGGAACATCTTTCGCCGCACCACAAATTGCAGGACTCGTGGCATGCCTCTGGCAGTCAATGCCACAGAAGACAGCATTGGAGATCATAGACACCGTAAGACAAATGGGGGACAACGCGGAGAATCCTGACAACATATACGGATATGGGATTCCTGACTTCAGCAGGAAGAGATAAAGCAATATAAGCTCGCTACCAACAAAAAGAATCCAACAACCAAATACTATCTCAAACAAACCATATACATAACCACCATGCCACACCTCTCACTCTACGAACTTAACAGTCTTGTCAGAGATGTCATAGACAACACTATGGCAAGACGCTACTGGGTCGAGGCAGAACTGTCTGAGGCCAACGAACGCCGTGGACATATGTACATGGACCTTATACAGAAGGATGAGACGACAACAACACCTGTAGCAAGAGCCTCGGCAAAATGCTGGGCGAACACATGGATGCCTCTGAGAAGAAAATTCGAGAGCGTCACACAAAAGAGGCTTCATGCAGGAATGAAAGTGCTGCTCGAGGTCTACCCACAGTTCCACCCCGCATATGGGTTCTCGTGGATTGTGACGGATATAGACCCCACATACACTCTCGGAGACATGGCGAGGAAACGCCAGAAAATCATAGCACAACTGAAGGAAGAGGGCGTTTTCGATATGCAACGGGGGCTGCATATACCAATGTTCTGCAGGAATATTGCAGTCATATCGAGCGAGACTGCTGCCGGATACGGAGACTTCTGCCATCATCTGGAGAATAACGAATATGGGTTCAGATTCTCTGTGACACTTTTCCATGCGATAATGCAGGGCGAGAAGGTGGAGGACACAGTGATAAATGCTCTCGACGAGATATACAGAGATATTGACCATTATGACATCGTGGTAATAATACGCGGTGGAGGTGCGACGACAGACATGTCGGGATTTGACACCCTGACCCTCGCTGAGAATGTGGCAAACTTTCCGTTACCAATAATAACTGGCATCGGGCATGAACGAGATGAGAGTATTATAGACATGGTAGCACACACGAAGGTAAAGACACCGACAGCGGCTGCAGCATTCCTCATCGACAATCTTGCCAAGACATTAAGCATCATAGACAATGCGACCGAAAGCATCGTGAAAAATGTCAGACAACGGTTAGAAAAGGAGAACATGAGGATAGCGGCTATGGCTACAAGAATTCCAATGCTATTCTCCCTCGTAAAGACAAGGGAGACAGCCCACATCACAAATATCATACAACGTATGGGCAGCGCAAGCGGGTCTCTCATGCAGAAGCAATGGCACAAGATTGACGTTATGGGGAAAATGCTCCAGACTACCTCAAACAGCAGGATGGAGAGGGAACGTCACCGCATGGAGATGCTCGGACAAAAATGCTCAGCCCTTGATCCACAACGAATTCTCGCAAGAGGATATTCAATGACAATATCCGGAGGACACGTCGTGATGGACCCAACAAGTATTCCAGACGGAACAATCTTGGAGACAAGACTGGCAGGAGGATACATAACATCAGTGAAAACCGGACATAAGACCACCAAAGGAATGGAATAGATAGCAGCAACTACACTCCATAAAACGGAACAAATGAGACAGAAACAATCATGAATAGAAAAATATGGAAAAGATAAACTACGAACAAGCCATAGAGGAACTGGAAACTATAGTCAGCAAAATGGAATCAGGGGAACTAAACCTTGACGCCATTACCGAGAAACTGAAAAGAGCACAGAAGCTGATAAAACTTTGCAAGGACCGCCTCACTAAAACCGACGAGGAGATAAAAAAGATTCTATCGTCTGATAATTGATGTTTTTTATGTTCACGTGAAGACTTTTACGATGAATCCTTTGGCAGAATGCGAAATTTGGTGTAATTTTGCAATCAAATTGGACATTTGTCCTTATAAATCGAAACAAAACACAACAATATAAAACGACAAGGTATGAAAGATTTTGATTGGGAAAACCTTGGTTTCGGTTACCATAAAACCGATTATAACGTTCGATGTTACTATCATAACGGGAAATGGGGAGAGATAGAGATATGTTCCAGCGAATATATCAATATGCACATGGCTGCAACATGTCTCCACTACGGCCAGGAGGCATTTGAGGGTCTGAAGGCATATCGCTGCCCTGACGGAAAGGTCAGAGTATTTCGCTCAGAAGAGAACGCAGCAAGACTACAGTCGACATGCCGTGGAATCCTCATGCCTGAGATATCAACCGAAATGTTCAACAAGATGGTTGACATGGTGGTCAGACTTAACCAGGAATACATACCAACATACGAGAGCGGAGCGACACTATACGTGAGGCCACTGCTCGTCGGCATAACCCCACAGGTAGGTGTACACCCTGCTGAGGACTATATGTTCCTCATCTTTGTCACACCTGTAGGCCCATACTTTAAAGGAGGGTTCTCTACGAATCCATACGTAATAATCAGAGACCATGACCGCTCAGCACCTCTTGGGACAGGTATTTACAAAGTAGGTGGAAACTATGCGGCATCTCTCCTCGCCAACGACAAGGCACACAAAATGGGATACGCATGCGAGTTCTATCTCGATGCACGTGAGAAGAAATACATCGATGAGTGCGGAGCAGCAAACTTCTTCGGAATAAAGGACAACACATACGTCACTCCAAAGTCAACATCTATACTTCCATCCATTACAAACAAATCACTCATGCAGCTTGCAGAGGATATGGGCATGAAAGTAGAGCGCAGACAGATACCTGAAGAAGAACTCGAGACATTTGAGGAAGCAGGAGCATGCGGCACAGCAGCAGTCATCTCACCCATATCAAGAATTGACGATGTGGAGACAGGCAAGTCATATGTCTTCGGAGACAAGCCAGGACCGATAAGCGAGAAGCTATACCATCACCTTCGAAACATCCAATATGGCATAGAGCCAGACATACATGGATGGACACGCGTCGTGATAGACTGAGAAAGTCATATCACATCCATTATATAAACAGGATAAGACATAGCTGCCAGATAAGACTGCTTACAGAACGTGGTAGCCTTACTGGCAGTTCATGTTTAATCACAAAAAGAATTCTGAGAAAAGGAAACCATAAGTAGACACTATATGGTCCGGTCTCGACATAGTATGCGGCCTCATGAGAACAATATCCCAAGAATAACGCATGCGAACCAATAAGACAACAGAATATCATAACAAACATGTCCTAAACACCCCTACCCCGACAAAGGGGATGGGCAAAAAGTATTCAGACAACCATGAAACAGAACAGCACATTCCGCAAGGAAGCATTAACATCCCTTGAAGGGAAATGGGGCACAGCGACCCTCATGACAGTGGTATATTATCTGATAACATATGTTATCGTTTTAGGAGGAGGCATCTGCCTGTCAAAAATTGGTGAAGAAGCCTCATTAGGAGGCAACCTCTTGGGTATAATAGCCTTACCAATGGCATACGCTCTCATAGTGTCATTTCTGAATCTCTCACGCGGAGGCGAAATATCAGTAGCATACCTGTTTAAGTTCTACAGCAATAAGAATGTATGGCTCATGATGATCCTTAAGACCGTCTATATATTACTGTGGGCCCTGTTGCTGATCATACCAGGAATAATCAAGACCTACTCATACGCCATGTCAGAATATATAATGCACGACAATCCAGAAGTCAGCGCTGACGAGGCCATAAGACAAAGCATGAAGATGATGAAGGGAAAGAAGATTAAACTTTTCCTTCTTGACCTCTCATTTATTGGATGGATAATCCTCTCACTTCTGACATTAGGTCTTGGATTCTTCATCCTCGCACCATATATATATACGGCGCGCGCAAAGTTCTATCTTGACCTGAAGGCAGAGACAGCCACCACAGCCGAGAGCGAGGAACAGTGAGAAATATTAGATAAAAGCCCAGAGGATAAGTCGGTATGCATAATTATAAATAATCACTCAAACAGTACAAATATTATTAATGTCAAAAGGAAAGCTGGCGAAATTCGCCGACATGGAACGTTACGAGAATGTGTTCCAATATCCATACTCTGTTGTTGACAATGTGCCCTTCGACATGAAGGGACACTGGTGCGAAGAGTACTTCAAGAACAACAATCCAATAGTTCTTGAACTCGGTTGTGGCAAAGGTGAATATACAGTGGAGCTTGCACGTCTGTATCCTGATGTCAATTTTATCGGTGTAGATATAAAAGGTGCGAGAATGTGGACAGGAGCAACGCTCGCACTTAACGACGGACTCAAGAATGTGGCATTCCTGAGAACAAACATCGAGATAATAGACCGATTCTTCGCTCACAACGAGGTTCATGAGATATGGTTGACATTCTCTGACCCACAGATGAAAAATCCAAGGAAGAGGCTGACATCAACATACTTCATGGAACGCTACCGGAGATTCCTTGTAGACGGAGGTACCGTGCACTTGAAAACAGACTCAAACTTTCTCTTCACCTACACCTCCTATATGGTAGACACAAACAATCTGCCACTCATCTTCCGTACAGAAGACCTTTATCACCAAGATGGACTTGACGACGAAACCAAGAAAATACTCTCTATCCAGACCTACTACGAACGTATGTGGCTGGAGAGGGGACTTAACATAAAGTATCAGAAGTTCAGCCTTCCACACGGAATTTCACTTTCAGAACCAGACGTGGAGATAGAGCTTGATGATTATCGTTCATATCGTCGAGACAAACGTTCATCTCTTGAAAAAGCTAAATAATATTTGTTGATAGCCTTGTGGCTACCAACCCATATAAAAGCTAAAGGAGAGCACATGATACAATAATGAGGAAATTGGCAATAACACTTATCTCATTGCCAGTCTTTAATAAAATAATCCGGGAGAGTATGCGATAAATATTCTCTCGGATTTTTCGTTATTTAAAAAATCATTTGTGTCAGCTAAACCATAACAGAACCACCCTTCTTGAATGTAAAGAGTTGGACAAAGTATATTATTACTGACGTATAATGAGTTCAGATATTATTATATCATTGTTGATTGTTATTACTATATAGTGAAAGATTTCATGACTTTTAAATAGTTGTCATTAAAGAAGAACATGCCCACCTCTGGTTAACAAACATAGCTGTCCGATACAATAATCTGCAATATAACGTAATAGCGGTAATGTGGAGGGATGCGAGTGACAGCGAGGATGACAGAACCTTGCATGTCCTGAGACTGACAGCGTGGATGACTGAACCTTGCATGTCCTGAGAATGCCTACAAGGATGACGGAACCTAAGCATGACCAGAGAATGACAGCGAGGATGACAGAACCTGGGCATGATCTGAGACTGACTGCGAGGAGGACGGAGCCTGGGCATGATCTGAGACTGACTGCGAGGAGGACGGAGCCTGGGCATGGCCAGAGCAGGCATAACAAATTATAAAAGCCCTGAGAATATCGCTACTCTCAGGGCTTCGCTCTTTTCAAAAAGAAGGCGGCTTCCTAC